>OFEH01000077.1_pt1 | contig 37953 bp, 37 predicted proteins | sample 1521031 | NCBI WGS metagenome assembly OFEH01 (sample SAMN05518350, study PRJEB24110) | hypersaline lake metagenome | isolation source: Grendel Spring, Yellowstone National Park, Wyoming, USA | place: USA:Grendel Spring, Yellowstone National Park, Wyoming, USA | collected 2011-11-16
CCGCCGTCCCCCTCGGGCCTCCCCGGCTCCGGGAGGGGTAACTGGTCGCAGTGGCCCGCGGCGGCGCCGGCCCTCGCTGACTCCAACACAACACACGAGTCCGACGAGCACCTCGGGCCGATACCCGGGCCCATGGTGCCCGGCTACACGCTCGGGCCCGGGCAGAGCGCAACGTTCACGTTCGAGGGCGTCATAACGCTCGGGCCGCGCCTGGACATCGAGGGATCGGCGGGGCCGATCACGATCACCATCACACCGATCGCCGGGCAGAGCTACGAGATAACGGTGATGACGATACCCGCGTCCAACGCGACCGCCACGGCGACCGCCGGCTGAGTGATCTGTTCCATAATAATTTATTTTATTTATTTTTTATTTTTGCGCCGCACGCGCGTAGCAATTACGCGGGTTCCCCTCCGAGGCGGGGCGGGTGGGAAGGAGCAAAAACTCAGAAATCCTCTCATCCTGAGTGCTCCGCGTCGACCCAACTCACTTAGGATGAGGAGCGGGCCGATCTCCCTCGCGGCTTCCGGCGCGGGCCCGAATAGATTGCCCATGAAGCTCGAGGCGATCCTGGCTGGGATTTTGACCGGGAAAGGCGATGGCGGCAGCGAAATCCTCAGCCCGCTACAAAGCCGCGAAGATCGGCGAACGTGCGGTACCCGGATGGGGATTGCGCGGGGGATGGAGGCTCGGTCATGGCCGGAGGCGCTCAGCCCGGCGCTGCGGCCCATGGGGATCGAAGCTGGCGGAACGGTTCGCGCCGGTTCGACGGCTCGGTTGAGCGTTGCCCTCATCGATCGGCGCCAGCACGAGCTCCAGCACTCCCACCGCGTATTTGAACTCCACAAGCTTTAGCGCCCCATAGCTGCGTACAGCCTCCTCCAGGAGCCTGCCGAGGGCACGCGCGGCCCTCTCCGAATTCCCGATGCCGACCAACCTAACACGGAGGCCTCCCCCGGGTTCATTGGAGACGATCTCTACCTTCTTGGCCGGGAGAAGCCTAGCCAGGACTTCCGGGTTTTCCTCGAAGAGGGAGGTGAACTGTGGGTAAAGTATGGATAGATATTTGCCGAGAATGGATCCTTGCTTCTCCATGGCCTCCAGCAGCCCGTTCATGCTGCTCTCGCCCAGGCTATCTATCAACCACTCCAGTATGCCGAGCGGAACAGGCACGAGGTCCAAATCCCTCATTATGTTGGATGCGCGCCAGAGCGCCGCTGCTTGGCGCGCATCCCCGCCGTCCCTGTAAATATCAATGCATGCCCTCAAAATCTCGTTCGTCAGCGCGTAAAGCGTCTTGCCCTGTGCCCTCGCTTCCTCTGACAGGCGCTCGGCAACGTCCCTGTCGACTGCAAGGTTGGTCCTAGCCATTGACCATATTTGTACACACTATTTCATTTAAGGTTATTGGTGTTTGGATTGGCTCGTTCCGCCAGGCCGATCGATGATCCCGGATCCGGGGAACCCTCCGCCCGGATCTGCCGTATCGCTGATCGGCACCGGATCAGGAGGATCCCTTCCCGGCCGGCGAGCGCAGGCTAGGTCCGGGCGTGCCTTCGAGCTCATGCGCAACTGGATCTCCGCGTTCACGTCCACGCGGGACTTCGTGCTCGAGGACGGGGGCCTGGGGAGGCCCCCGCTCGGGTGGAAAGAGGAGGGGATGCCCTCGTGGCTGGACGGGCTGCACCCGATCCTCTCGCTCGGGTAGGGGTGAGCTCGATGAAGTGCGGCCTTCGGATAGGATGCTGGTCGGATGAGGCTTTGTCAGGCCGCATTTCATCGAGCTCGCGTGCAGATCGACCCGACGAGGGCGAGGCGACCTTCGCGATTTCTCAAAATGCGGCCGATATGTTCAGACGATGAGTTAGGCCAGCCCCCATGCCATGCTCAAACCAACCGAGGACCGGCGCTGGCGCGCGGCTGGAGGCGACGGCAAAAATCCCGCCCCTGGAAGGGGCGGGGTGGCCCCACCGCGTGGGCTGAAGCGAAGGATTTCAAATCGAGCATCATGGAGCGTTCAGTGGTTCGTGCAAAAGGCGGGTAACGCCCGAGACCCCAGCGGAACCCTCACCCTTCACCGTAGACCCAAAATCATCTCCTTAAATATGAGTCACTTTCACGCCGAGCCCTCGGTCCTCCACGTAGTCCCTGGGCGCCTGGGCCGGCACGCCCCACGTCCCCGATTTGCCCTCCAGATGGACGCGGAGACAAGGTACGGGTCGCTTGGACGGGGAACCGCCCTCGCCGAACGCGTTTCCAGCCGGGATCGCTGGGATGAATTTTGGATCTACAGTTAAGGGCCGGGGATCAGACGTGTTGACAAATATGGTCATTATAAGATTTTTGCTAACAAATATGGCTATGGTAAGGTTTTAAAAAGGGGATCTGAAACCGGCAGTGATGAGTGAAGGTAGAAAAATCGTCGTGGATGCTAGAGGACTTGCCTGTCCAGGTCCCATAACCGAGATAGTGAAGGCCTACAGGAACGCCGCCAACGGTGACCTTATAGAGGTCTGGGCGACGGATCAGGGCTTCAAGCCCGACGTCGAGGCTTGGATAAAGCGGACCGGGAACCAGCTGATCGAGATGAGGAATGACCCGGATAAGATCGTGGCCGTGATAAAGATTACGGCCAAGAAGTAGGGGGCTGGCGCAGCTCATGGGAAAGAAGGTCCTGATCCTGGGAGGAGGGGTCGGTGGATATTCCTCGGCGAAGAAGCTGGTGCGGGGGGCTAAGGAGTTAGGCGTCGACCTGGACGTGACCCTGGTGGAGCGCGAGGAGAGGCACTACATGCCCCCGCTCTTCTTCGACGTCGCGCTGGGCTACGCGTCCCCCGACGAGACATGGGCGCCTGTCAAGAACATGGAGAAGCTGGGCATCAAGGTCGTGCAGGACGAGGTCCAGGCGATAGATGCGGGCAACCGCGCGGTCGCCGGCGCCAAGGCCAAGTATCAATATGATTACCTGATAGTGGCGCTCGGGAGCGAGATGAAATGGGACGCCTATCCCGACCTGAGCGGGGAGGGCTACCACAACTTCACGCTCGAGGACGCGTTGAAGATGAGGGAGGCGCTGAAGTCCGTGAGGGATGGCCAGAACATAACGGTGCTTGTGCCGGATGAGCTCTACAGGTGCGGCGTGTACCCGTACGAGCTCGTCACGGTGCTGGCTGACTTCTACAAAGCCAGGGGCCGCTCGGTCAGCATCAGGCTCCTGGACCCGCACGTCAGGCCGGTGATAATGAGCAACGGCATGGGACTGGGGAGCGCGATCTCGAGGTTCCTGGAGGAGGAGATGGCGGCCAGGGGGATCGAGTACGTCCCCAAGAGCAAGCTGGTGCGCGTGGAGCCGGGCAACAAGAAGGTGCTCACGGAGAGCTGGGAGTACAAGTACGATCTGCTGATCAAGGTCCCGCCGCCCGGGCTCCCCAAGCCGCTGGCCCAGAACGAGGACTTCGTGTTCAAGCCGGACCCGAGGTGGACGCCCGTCCTGCCCACGGGGAGGCATCCCAAGTTCGACGACGTGTACTTCGCCGGGGAGCACTCGCTGCCGCCCCTGGGGATAGGCCTCGCCGGGGTCTTCGTGGAGTCGCTGGCGACCACGTCCGTGACGAATCTGCTGGGTGACGCTGCCGGCGGCTTCGGCCCGGCGTTCATGCCCAGCCCGGTCTCCTGCGTGGCTTACGCGGGCACCAGGGGCTGGGGAGGGCTGTGCGAGATGCCCTACGATCCGAAGATGGGCATGTACATGTCCAAGTGCTATTTCCTGGGCGCCTTCGCTCCCATGCGCCTCCTGAAGCAGGCGTTCTACCATGGCTGGCTGGACGGCCTGAGGGGTGGTGCCGAATGAGCGGTGCCGGAGCGCAACCCGAGCTGACCGACGATCAGGTTCAGGCGCTGGTGGGCCTCCTGAACGCGCTGGCCCAGCTCAAGAGGAGCGGGCTCCTGGGGCTCCTCGAGCGCCTCGCCGATAATGCGGACGAGGCGTTCCTGGCGGCCGCAACGGATCCCGCCATAATGAGGATGGTCGGGCTCCTGGGGGCCCTTGCGAGGGGACTGGAGCGCGTCGACGGGGACAGGTTCTCCAACGCGCAGAACGCGCTCAGCGACGTGGCGTCGTGCCTCGCGGACTCTTTGGGCAAGATCGACGTCTCAAAGCCCAGGAAGATGGGACTGCTGTCGCTCAGCCGTCGGCTGAGCGATCCGGACGTGGCGCAGGGTCTGGGGCTGCTGCTCGATCTGGCCAAGGAGTTCGGCGCCTGCGCGAGGGCGCTGAGGTCTGGGAAGTAGGAAGCGCTCCAGGAACCGCCCTGGGAAATAAACGAGATCACAGTCATTTCAACCGCACCCGGCATATCCATGGATGGATTACCTCGCCCGCCGAGGGCTGGTGGAGGGCGAGCTCGGGGCCGTTCCCGCCCCGATCCCCGCAGCGTTTTAACATATACATCCGCGTGCCAGCGCGGGCCCTCGTTGGGGCGGGGCGCGAGGTAAGCCCCCGCCCCAACCGGAACCCCAGTTAGATATGATCACCTGCACGAGCGGGAGTCGCGCATCGGCCCTTCGCGCGCTCATCCACTCCCCGGGAGCTCAACGCCCCCAGGAGTGCGCCGAGCCACCTTCTGACGCCCGGGTCGCTCAAGCTCGCCAGTAAGCGGGAGAGGGAGGGAGGCGGTGCCGATGCCGCCGACTCCAGGGATTCCACCAGGCGCTCGAGGAGGTCCAGGATCTCCGGACGGCTAAGCCTCTCGAGGAGGGCTATAAGCCGGGGTAGCCTCTCGATGACGATGAACGTCTCCGGCTCCAGGAGAAGCTCCGACGCGCGCTTCAGGAACTCCTGATCATTCAGCACAGCGCCGAGGGAGTTCAGCAGGCTCAGGAGGCGCTCCAGGGATTCGGAGTTCAGCTCGGAGGATGACATATCCTTCACCTCACCCGAAAATCTTGCTGAGCCTCCCGGGCTCCGTGGCCTCCAGATAGGATTCGAAGATCGGGTTCCAGAACTCCGGATACTTCAGCATATCCCAGTACATATCCGCGAACATCCGCTTCATGAGGAAGAAAACGCGCATGGGCGGCAACCTCACTGCGGGATGCTGGTAGTCGCTTATCACGAAGGTCCCCATGCCGAAGCCCAGCTCCGTGGGGCAGTTGGTCCTCCCGGTGTTCACAGAATGTTCCCCCCTGAGCCTCTTGACCACGACCTCCGCCTGCAGGTGGGCGGTGACGCCCGTCCTGGCGTTGGCCGAGGTCGACGCGTCACCTATTGCGAACGCGTCGTCGTAGCCGTTCACCGCGTTGGTCAGCCTGTCGGCCTTCACGAACCCATCCTCGTCTAGGGTGCCCTCGGGCAGCACGCTCAACCTGGGCCCCTTGTGCATTGGCACCACTATGCCGACGTCGAACTGCAGCTCCCCGCCCTCGAGGGACGTCATCCTCCCGCCCTCGACGTCCACGCTGTCCACGGTGAAGAACGTCTCGATCGCTATGCCCCTCTCCCTGAGCACGGGCTCGACGACCTCGTTGAAGCTCTCGGATGGATAGGCCCTCGGATACGGGACGGCCAGGGTTATCGAGACATCCTGCCGAACCCCCCTGGCCCTCAGGGCCTCGTCGGCCAGCAGCACGGCCTCGTAGGGGGACGGCGGGCACCTGTGCTTCGGATCGGCCACCGCGACCACTACGCGGCCCTTATTAATGCCGCTGATAGCGGAGTGGACCCTCCAGGCGTTCTCCGGGGTGGAGTGGAAGTCCCCGAATTTGGAGGCGAGGGGCTCGTTCCCGCGTATGGCGGAATGGTCCACCGTCAAGCCGGGCGCGAGTATCAGGTAATCATAGGGGATCGATCTGCCGGATTCCGTCTCCACGCTCCTCTCGGCCAGGTTCACGCGAGCCGCGCGCTCCAGCAACAGCTCCACGCCGCTCCTGACCAGGGAATCGAGGGGCCTCCTCAGCTGGGAGTCGTCACCCCTGAACGCTATCTGAAGCAGCTGGGGCAGGTAGTAGTGATAGGGGGTATCGTTCAGCAGCGTGACCTCGACGTCCCTCTCGCGGGCCAGCATGTTGGCGGCTATCAGGCCCCCCGCGCCGCCCCCCACTATCACAACGCGACGCGCCTGGGGCATCCCGATCGCTCCCGCGACTGTTAGATGAAGATCACTTGCCCGCCCTCGGACTCCTGCAGGAAGGTCGCCGCCCCGACGACGTCGTCAACTAACGAGGGATCGTAGTCCTCCTTGCTCAGCCCCATGGCCTGCGACATCATGCTGCAGGCGTAGACCTTGGCGCCCATCGACCTGGCCTGCCTCAGCATGTCGGCCCACGTGGGGGCCTTCGCCGCCTCCATGCCCTTCGCCAACCTCGGAACGTAGTGCTCGAATTCCTTCGGCCACGTGGGCGGGGGCGGGTTCCTGAGAAACCTGAGCAGCGCCCACCCGGTCACGAAGACCCTCACCTCATAGCCCATCGCCGCGGCCGCCTGGGACAGCACGCCGACCGGTATCATCTTGTCCTCGGTACCCGAGAACACGATCATGGAGAACTTGCTCATCGAGTGGCATAGGATAATGTTGTTATTTAACTTTTACGCGATGTATAGTTATGTATTACTGTATTCATCGGCGAACTAATAAAAGAATAAAAATAAGCTTTTCTTCGAATTCCCCGAGGGGAAATGTTCGTGGACGATCTCCTGATGGACGAAGCGGTCCTGTCGGCCCTGGGTCTGGCCAGCGCCGTCTTCGGCTTCGCCGCGTGGAACTCCATGAGGAAGGGGCGCCCGATCGACTTCGAGCTGTCCAGCTTCCTCAACGCGGCGCTCGCCCCCGGGCTCGTGCTCCTGATAGTGGCGCTCAAGGACGAGTTCACGTGGCCGCTGCCCGGGAGCTACAACATCCTATTCTACGATCCGCTGGTGTTCCTGGGAGTGTCGGTGCTCGCCTGGTGGCTCACGCTGCGCTCCGGCCAGAGGTTCCTCTACGCCGGCGTCCTCACGGCCATCCTGGGGCTCCTCACGATCTACTACGGCTCCGTTGGATACTCGCTCGGCATGACGCAGGAGCCGGCCGCGATGTTCGCGCTCTACGCGCTCTACGGCCTAACGGGCTTCCTATCGCTGCCCCTGGGAATCGCCATCGACGCTTACAGGATGCCCGGTCAACGCGCCAAATGGGTGGCGTGGGCGGCGCTCATCTTCGGCATCCTGGCGGTGCTATCGCTGATCGTGAACCTGGTTCTGATCGCGCCGACTGTTGGGGCGCATCTCGCGCACGCGCCATGAATAATATAAATATTATTTTTAAATTTTTATTTCATTTCTCCTGGCTCACTTGCGCCGGGCCAGCGCTGCCCGGACCATGCCAGGCTATAGTTCCTAGCGCGGCCAGGACCAGGCGCTCGCGGGAGGGCACGCGGGTTCGTGCTGCACCGCGACTTCAGCTCGCAAAACACGTTCGGGGCAAATGGAACGCGGTCTCCCACCTACACGCCCCTGATAAAGACGACAGACCTAACCCTTCGGAGAGGGGGTCGGACGAGCTGAGTCGCCCGGTCCGCGGCGCCTACCTCGACTTTTTGTACTCCTCCCATATTAGGCTCTCGACGAGCATGAAGTAGATCCTGGTGGCCAAGGGCATCCTGGGCAGGTTGGACTCTATCGCGTCCACGAGGAACGGCACGGCCCTCCTGGATGCGTGGATCCTGAACCTCATCGGGAGGTCCGGGTCCTGTATTACGTTGATCTTCTCCCTGAGCTCCTCCGGCGCCCTCTCGCGCGCCTGCCCCTCTATCTCGCGGTACCACCTGCTCAGGACCTCGGGGTCCAGGCCGTCCTTCAGCCCCTCTATCCTCCCCACGAGCGCCCTCAGGACCTCGTCGAGCTCCCTCCTGAGGTCCTCGATGCTGACCCTCTCCTCGCCCTCCTCGGGGTTCCCCACGTGCTCCTCGATGCCCCGCGCGTCAATAATCGGTTGTTGTGGATGGTCATTGCCGCGGAGCTCAACGGGCGTTGACAGGGAGGGATGGCCCGCCCCAGGAGTGGGTGCGGCTGGCGCCGCGGCCGGGATTTGAACCCGGGTCACCGGCTATCCGCCGGTCCGCGGCCGTCGACAGGCCGGCATACTGGGCCAGTCTATACTACCGCGGCTCAACGGCTCCTCCTCGCGCGCTCTTATAAGGGCATCGCCGCACTCGGCGGTGTAGGACCCCGTCCGGCGACTTCCCATCGAGCCACCCCTCCCGGAGCCGCAGCACTTGGCTCGCCTAGTCCAGCCCGCTTTCCAGGTTCCGCCCCCGGACGGCCTCCTTGAGCCCAGAGCGCCCTCCCTGGGATGAGTAGCCTGCGCGCTGAACAGGGCCGAGGCTCCCCTCGGATCTGGGATCGTCGATCGGCTCAAGGTAACGGAGCCGGTGCCGCGAAGGCAAAATTAATTAATGGGCGCCTGCCATCAGACCCTCGGCATTGGCCGCGAGGAGCGTAATGCGTATTGACCGCGGATCAATCTGATTTCGATATCGAGGCCGGGGGCGCGACCGCAGGCGAGGAAAACCCGGACGATTATGCGGACCCGGTGGAGGAGGAGGCAACAAGGACCTACAGGTGCAGGGCGTGCGGCGCGACGTTCTCGAGCCGCAGGGAGCTCGAGATGCACTGGAACAGGGCGCACTCCTCGTGGAGGAAGAAGAAGAGGAGGCGCCGAAGCCTTCACCCCGCCCTGAAGGGCGAGGTTTGCCGTTTTACTATCACCTCTTGAGCACTCCCGAGAGGCGCTCCATGGCCTCCCTCAGGTTCTCCAAGCTGTTCGCGTAAGATATCCTCACGTTCCTCGAGAAGCCGCCGAAGGGCTTCCCGTCGGTCATGCTGACGCCGGCCTCCAGGGCCCTCTCGACGAAGGCGGTGGAGTCCGGCTCCGAGTCCGGGAGCTCCGGGAACACGTAGAATGCGCCGCGCGGCGGCTCGAGCCTGAAGCCCAGCGACCTGAGCGCGGAGACGATGAAGTCCCGGCGGCGCCTGAACTCCTCGACCATGGGTCTCGCGAGCCTGTCGGCCTGGGGGAGGAGCTCGGCGGCCGCCTTCTGGGCGAAGGCCGGGGCGCAGGTGGCGGAGTGCTGCTGCAGCTTCGTCGCGGCGTCCACTATCTGCCTGGGGCCGGCCAGGTAGCCGAGCCTCCACCCGGTCATCGCGAACGTCTTGCTGAAGCCGTTGACCACGACCACCGTTTCCTCGCCGCCGGGCAGGCTGGCGGGGCTCACGTGGGTCCCCTCGTAGAGGATCTTCTCGTAGATCTCGTCGGATATCACGATCAGCTTCCTCCTGGAGGCGAGCTCGACCAGCCCCTCCATGTCCTCCCTGCTGAAGACGGCGCCGGACGGGTTGTTCGGGCTGTTCACCACTATCGCCTTCGTCCTGTCGGTGACCAGCCCCTCGATCGCCTCGAGGTTCAGGCCGTAGCCGTCCGAGGGCGGGGCCTCCTTGACGACGCCGCCCGCGACCGAGACCATCTCCCAGTAGCTGGGCCAGGCCGGGGTCGCGACGATGACCTCGTCGCCCTCGTCTAGCAGCGCCATGAACAGGTAGAAGAGGGCCTGCTTCGCGCCCGGCGTGACCAGCACCTGGTCGGCGGTCACGTCGATGCCGTTGTCCCTCCTCAGCTTCTCGACGATCGCCCTCCTGAGCTCGGGCAGCCCCTTGCTGGGGGTGTAGTGGGTGTAGCCCTCGAGCATCGCGCGGTAGGCGGCGTCCACGACCTCCCTCGGCGTCGGGAAGTCCGGCTCCCCCACGTCGAGCGAGATCACCCTGACGCCGCGGGCCTCGAGCGCCTTGGCCCGCTCCATCATCTTGAGGGTCGCCGACTCCTTGAGCCTCGTCACCCTCGAGGAAAGCATGTCGCCGCCGCCGCGGCGGCGCCCTTAGATAAACTGAGTGCCCTAGAGGCGGCCGTGGCTGAGGACCCTCGCCGCGGTGATCACCGGGTGCCACACGGGCGACGTGGCGGGCGAGTAGCTCAGGTCCGCGAAGAAGGCGTCGTCGATGGTCATCCCCCTGCTCACCATCGTCGCCACCAGGTCCAGGTAGCCGGCGGCTATCTTGTCCCTGCTGACTATCTGGCCCCCGATTATCCTCCCGCTCCCCCTCTCGACCGTCAGCTTGATGTGTATCGTCTCGTAGATCCCGTAGTACTCGGCCGCGCTCCTCGTGTTCACGAGCTTGGACTCGAAGCCTATGCCCTCCTCCCTGGCCTGGGCATCGCTCAGCCCCGTCCTGCCCACGTAGTAGCGGAAGACCTTGGTCACGGCCGTCCCCACGACCCCGGGGAACCTCAGGCTCCTCGGCGACACGGCGTTCGCCCCGGCGACCTGCCCCATCTTGTTGGCGGGGGGCGCCAGCGGTATCCAGACCCTCTTCCCGGTCACCAGGTGGGTGGTCTCCACCAGGTCCCCGGCGGCGTAGACGTCCGGCTCGCTCGTCTCCATGTACTCGTTGACGTCCACGGCGCCCGTGGGGCCCATGCGGAGGCCGGCGGCCTCCGCGAGCTCCGAGTCGGGCCTGACGCCGACCGCCAGGACGACGGCGTCCGCGGCGTAGCTCCCGCCCTCCGTCACCACGCGCCTCACGCGCCCGTCGCCCTCGAGGCGGACGAGCGGCTCCGATAGGTGGAGCTCCACGCCGTTGGAGCGCAGCTCCTCGTGGATTATCTCCGCGACGTCGGGATCCACCGTCGTAGGCAGCACGTGATCCATCGCCTCGAATAGGAGGACGCGCTTCCCCAGGGAGCGCGCGGCGTCCGCCATCTCGAGCCCTATGTAACCTCCCCCGACCACGGCCACGGTCCCGGCCGCGCTCAGCCCCTCCCTCAGGGCGCGGGCCCCGTCGGGGAGCCTGACCGTGAAGACCCCCTCGAGGTCGACGCCCTCGACCGGCGGGACCGCGGGCCTGGCCCCGGTGGCCAGTATCAGGCGGTCCCACTCCTGGTAGCTCGCGGAGCCGCCCTCCTCCACCCTCAGCCTCCTGTTCCTCAGGTCGACCTCGGTGACCCTGGCGCCCGTGCGCACCTCGACGTTCCTGCTCCTGGAGAACTCGGCCGGCGTGTACGTCTTCAGCATCGAGCTGTCGCCGACGATCCCGCCCACGTAGTACGGTATCCCGCAGGGCGCGTGGGTTATCATCGACCCCGCCTCGAACATCGTGATCCGCGCGTCCTGGCTCCACTTCCTGGCCCTGGCGGCGGCCGAGGCCCCGGCCGCCCCCCCGCCCACTATCGCTATCCTGAGTGGCATCCCCCGCGCGGTCGAGGCGCGCCGGATTTAAGTCAACTCCCCGAATCCGGGCGCAGGGCGGCTCCCCCCAGCATCGCCCCCACGAGCTGGAGCGCGCCGGGGCGCAGGCCGAAGCGCTCGCTCATGGACCTGAACCTGACCGCCAGGCGCAGGAGCCTGATCGCCGTCCGGAAGTCCCTGCGGCCCCTGAGCAGCCGGTCCAGGAAGACCTCCCCCACCTCGTCGTGGAGCCTGAAGGCCGAGCGGATCGACTCCTCGTACGAGTCGAGCGATCCCCCCCTGATCGATGATATGAGCACCTCGGCGCTCTGGAGGCTCGGGACTATCCCCTCCCCGGTGCTGGGGAAGACGACCCCGGCGGCCTCCCCGACCGCCACGACGTTCCCGGAGCGCAGCGGCACCGACATGCTGGGGCTCGCGAGGCGCACTGGGCGCCCGACCCTCCTCAGGACCTCGTCCGGCGGGTGGTCGCCCAGGAACCTCGCCAGGCGCTCCGCGTGCCTGTGGGACAGGTCGCCCGAGCCCACGTGCGCCCTGTTCCCGGACAGGGGGAAGAACCAGAGGTACCCGGTGAGCCCGGGGAAGACCTCCGCGTAGAAGTCGTCGAAGGGCATCTCGCGGTACCTCACCATGTACTCCAGGGTGGGTATGGCGAACTCGCGCGACGGCCTGCCCACCAGCGCCCTGTGGAAGCCGGTCGCGTCCACGACCAGGTCGTAGTCGCCCGGCGGGGATCCCCTGGGGACCCGGACGCCGAACCTCACGTCGCCCCCGCGCCTGAGGTCGGCCAGGAACCTCTCCTTGTCGAACGTCGAGAGCCCCGTGAGGGGTATCTCGAGGACGCGGTCCCCGAACCTCATCGTGAAGTACCTGCCCTCGTGCAGTATGTATTCGTCGAACGAGAGGCCCGCCCTCGAGGCGAACTCCCTCATGGGGGCCTTGGGGGCGCCCCAGGCGCAGATGGACCTGTAGTCGGCCTCGCCCTGAGCCTCGAACGCCGTCACCCGATGCTCCCCGGAGAGCATCCTGACCAGGTAGGAGCCGGCCACGCCGGCCCCGACTATCGCTATCCTCAATTCGTATCCCCGCCCATCGCTGCGCCCTCGGCGGCGTGAAACCGTTTTAAGCGATTCCCGGGTCCCGAGCACGTGAGCTTCGGCGAGCTCTGCTCGGTCCTGGAGAGGTCGGCTTCGATCAGCAGCAGGCTGATGAAGGTGGCGCTCATCGCCGAGTACCTGAGGGGGCTCGAGGGCGAGGACCTGGAGATAGCCGCGAGGTTCATGTCCGGCGATGTGTACCCGCGCGGGTCCGGGCTGGACGCGGGCGTCGGCCACAGCATGCTGATGGAGGCGGTCGCCGAGGTCACGGGGGCCCCGAGGGAGGAGCTGCTCGAGGCCTACAGGAGGCACGGCGACCTGGGCGAGGCGGCGCGGGAGCTCATGGAGGCTAGGGGTGGGGGCGCCCTGGCCACGCTGGTCCAGGCGGAGCCGCTGAGCCTCAGGGGGCTGTACGGGGAGCTCACCCGCCTGGCCAGGATCTCGGGCGAGGGGTCGTACCAGAGGAAGCTCTCCAGGGTCAGGGGGCTGCTGGCCTCCTGCAGCCCCCTGGAGGCGAAGTACCTGGTGAAGCTCCTGCTGGGCGAGCTGAGGACCGGCGCCGTGGAGGGGGTGGTGGAGCAGGCCATAGCTGAGGCGTTCGGCGTGGACCTGGAGGAGGTCAAGCGCGGGAGGCTGCTCACCGGGGACATGGGGGAGGTCGCCGAGCTCGCGAGGCGCGGGGAGCTCGGGCGCCTGGGCGTGAGGCCCTTCAGGCCCCTCGGGTTCATGCTGGCCGAGGCCCTCGCCTCCCCCCAGGAGGCGGCGGAGAGGTACCCGGGCAGGGAGCTGATAGCCGAGTACAAGTACGACGGGATAAGGGCGCAGCTCCACGCCTCGGGGGGCGAGGTCAGGATCTTCTCCAGGAGGCTCGAGGACGTGACGCGCAGCTTCCCGGAGGTGGTGGAGAGCGCCAGGGGCCTCGACGCGATACTGGACGGCGAGGCGGTGGCCTTCAGGGACGGGAGGCCCCTCCCCTTCAGGGAGCTGCAGAGGAGGCTCAGGCGGAAGGACCCCCGGGAGCTCATGGAGGAGGTGCCGGTGGTGTACTTCGCCTACGACGCGCTCTACGTGGGGGGAAGGTCGCTGCTCGACGAGCCGCTGAGGGAGAGGAGGCGCGCCCTCGAGGAGCTCCTGGGCGGGGGGCGCGGGTCCATCGCGGTGAGCCCACGGTGGACCGTGAGGAGCGCGGGCGAGATAGCCGAGCTCTTCCGCAGGAGCCGGGCGGAGGGATACGAGGGCCTGATGCTGAAGGACCCCGAGTCCGCCTACGAGCTCGGGAAGAGGGGGTGGAAGTGGATGAAGCTGAAGGAGGAGCTGGACACCATAGACGCGGTGGTCGTCGGCGCCGAGTACGGGCACGGGAGGAGGGCGGGGCTGCTGTCCGACCTGATATTCGCGGTCTGGGATGGCGGCGAGCTGAAGGTCGTGGGCAAGGCTTACTCCGGCCTCACGGACAGGGAGATAGAGTGGATGACGCGGAGGCTCAAGGAGCTCGAGGTGAGGGACGAGGGCCTGAGGATCCTGGTGAGGCCGGAGATAGTGGTGGAGGTCGCGTTCGACTCCGTCCAGGAGAGCGACAGGCACCCGGGCGGCTACGCCTTCAGGTTCCCGCGCATAAAGTCCGTGAGGCTGGACAAGGGCCCCGAGGACGCGGACACGATCGAGAAGCTGAGGAGGCTGGCCGAGATCTCCAGGGCGAGGGCCAAAGCCAAATAGGACCTCGGGGCGCGCGGCCGGCGTGGCCGGCCGGCTCTGGGCGGGGGACGAGGGGGGCGGGCTCTACATGCTCGAGTCGCGCGGCGGCTCCCTTGTGGTCTACGGCCCCGTGCCCAGCTGGGCCGCCCACCTCCCCGAGCTGTCCCTGGTCGTTTACGCGGCGGTCGCGCTCGGCTCGATAGCCGCGGGGCTGCCTCGCGTGGCCCTGGCGTCGATGGCGGCGGCCCTCGTCGGGGTCCCGCTGCTCGCCGTGGCCGTGAGGGCGCGCTACGCGAGGGGTGGCTCGGCCGCGAGGCTGCTCTCCTCGGAGGGGCTCGAGGGGGGGCTCGTGAGGCTGAGGCTGGACGTCGAGGGGTCCGGCGACCTGACGCTCTACGCGCGCGAGAGGGACCTGAGGAGGCTCCTCGGGGTCGCCGGGGGCGGCCGAGCTCGAGCCAGTAGAGGCGCTCGGACTCCGCGAGCGCGCCGGCTGGGCGGCCGGCGTCCACGACCGACCAGGGGCCCTCGCCGCGCCCGCCCAGCGGCGCCGTCAGGGCCCCCAGGTCCATGCCGCACTCGGCGAAGGCGCGCCCCCAGGGGAGCCCGCGGGCCCTCCCCTCGATGGGGCAGAGCATCTCCGGCCCTCCCCTGGATATGGCAGTCTGGACCCGCGCGAGCCTGGGGCTGTAGTGGTCGACCTCGATCCCCGCCGCCCTGAGCGGCGACTCTATGGCGCGGATCCTGCGCTCCAGCTCGCCCTCGCCCTCCATGCCGGCCCACTGGAGCGGCGTGTGGGGCTTCGGCATGAACGGCGTCAGGCTGACGGAGAGCCTGAGCCCGGTGGCCCTCCGGAGCTCCAGGACCTCGCGCGCCGTCTCGGCGGCGGAGTCGGCCGGCTCCCCGGGCAGCCCCACCATGTAGTACAGCTTGAGGCCCCGGATTCCGGCGGACTCCGCGAGGGAGGCGACCCTGAGCAGGTCGCCGCGCGCCCAGGGCTTGCCGAGCGCCCTCCTGAGCGCGCAGGCGCCGGACTCGGGCGCCAGCGTCAGCGTCCGCTGGCCCAGCCCCGCGATCGCGCGCAGGCGCCCCTCGTCGAGCGAGTCCAGGCGGAGGGAGGGGAGCGACGCCCCGGCGCCGAGCCCGGAGACCACCTCGAGTATCGAGTCGGCCTTCGGGTGGTCGAAGAATGAGAGGCTGTAGAAGGTCACCCTGTCCACGCCGTTGGCCGGGAGCCCGCGCTCGATGATCGAGCGTATCTGGTCCAGCGGCCTGTCCACCCTGGGGAAGTACAGGTTGCCCTCCATGCAGAACCTGCAGAGCCTGGAGCAGCCCCTGCTCGACTCCACGAGCAGGCTCCTCCCCCAGACGGCCTCGGCGCCCAGCGGCTGGATCTGCGCCACCGGGTGGAACTCCGGCGGGAGGTCCAGCGAGCGCGCGAGCCTCACGCGCTCGACCCCCGCGGAGAAGAAGCCGTCGCGGCCGGAGAGGGCGTCCGCGGCCGAGCGGGGGTCCGAGGAGATGGCGTCCGCGAGCTGGGGCAGCAGGGGCTCCACGTCCCCCACGGCGACGAGGTCGGCCACCTCGGAGATCGGCATCGGGTTGGCGGCGGGCGCGGGGCCCCCCACCACGACCAGCGGCCTCGACCGGCGGGCGGACCTGCGGACCTCGATCCCCGAGGACAGCAGCATGCGGACGAGGTTGGCGTAGTCCAGCTCGTAGTGCACGCTGGCGACTATGACGTCCATCGAGGAGAGGCGGCTCCCGAACTCCAGCCCCGCCGGCGGGCCCTCGCCGAGCACGAACCTCTCGACCGAGATCCCGTCGCGCGATCCCAGGTAGTAGTATATTGACTGGTAGGCCAGGCTGGCGAGCGATGCCTCGTAGGTGGATGGGTAGAGGAGGCCGACCTTCACGTGCCCCGGGCCCCCCCTCCTGCGGATCGCGTTCATCTCCCTCGGGCGCAACTGCGCGGGCGCGGATCCCCCAGATGATAAAGTGGACGGCGGACCCCGCCCTCGAGGGCGGGGAGGAGCCGGGGCGGCCCCGACGGAAGCCGCGAGAGGTTAAAGCGCCGGGGCGGCCCCGAGGGCCACGTGAGGGCATGGAGGTTCGTCCTGGGCCATCCCGCGCTCCTGCTGGAGGGCGAGGCCAGGACCCTCGTGATATCGGACCTCCACGTGGGGCTGGAGGAGGAGCTGCGCCGCGGCGGGATCTTCCTGCCGCCGCAGACCCGGAGGCTGATCGACAGGATCCTGTCCCTGGCCGGCGAGACCGGGGCCCGGCGCCTGGTGCTCCTCGGCGACGTCAAGCACACGGTGAGCGGGGTGAGCCCGTACGAGCTCCAGGAGCTGCGCGAGCTCCTCTCCGCCGTCGCGGCGGCCTTCGACGACGTGACGATAGTGCCCGGCAACCACGACGCCGGGCTGGGGTCGATGAGCCTCGGCCCCGTGAAGCTCGCGAGGCCGAGCGGCATCAAGCTGAGGGCGGGGGGGATCACCGTGGGGCTGGCGCACGGCCACGCCAGGATCGACGAGATAGCTGACGCGGACCTGGTCGTGGTGGGCCACAACCACTTCTACGTGAGGGGAGGGCCCGGGTCCAGCTACCCCGTGTGGATCAGGTGCGCGGGCTGCGGCCTGAAGGAGATGATAGTGATGCCGGCGTTCAACGGGCTGCTGGGAGGGGCGGCGCTGGAGGAGGGGGAGCCGCGGGGCCCGGCCATCAGGGCCCTGATGGAGAGGGACGACCGCGCCGAGGTGTACACGCTCGACGGGTACTACCTGGGCACGCTGAGGTCCCTGAGGTCCGGGCTGCTCGTGGACGCCGACGCCCGAGGGATCGCCCTCGGGACACCAGGGTGACGCTGGGCCTCCTCGTCCTCAGGGCGTCGATCTTCGAGAGCAGCTCCGCCCTCAGATCCTCGAGGCTCCGGAAGTCCCTGACGATCCGCCCCCCGCTGATGAGGGGCCTCAGGAGCGGCTCGTAGCCCTCGGGCGGCGACCAGCCGGCGGGAGCTATGTAGTCGTGCATGGTGGAGCGGTTCCTGAACACGTCCTTGGCGCCCGAGAGGTCGCCGCGCTTGGACCTCGGCCTCAGCCTGCCGTCCGGCCCCTCGACCTCCACGACCTTCATGTTGAAGTCGATCGAGGGGGCATCGGACACGCTCGTCCCTATCCCGAAGCCGTCCACGACGTCCGAGAGCTCGGAGACCTCCCTCTCGTCTATCCCGCCCGACACGAAGATCTTGACGTTCCTGCCGCCCCTTATGTTCAGCTCCCACCTGACCTCCTCTATTATCTTCCTCCACTCGCCCCTGCGGCTGGACGGCGTGTCGAGCCTCACGCCGTAGAGCCTGTCGCCCAGCGTCTCCAGCGCCATTATGGATTCGGTCTTCTCGTCGAACAGCGTGTCCACGAGCGCTATCCTGGGCGCGTCCGGGGGAAGCGCCCTGTCGAACGCGAGCCAGGCCTCCCTCTGGTCCTCGTAGCACAGTATGAAGCTGTGGGGCATGGTGCCGGAGGCGCGCACGCCGAGGAGCTTCGAGGCCACGGTGTTCGAGAACCCGTCGAAGCCGGCCATGTAGGCGCAGCGCTCCACCAGGGGCGCGAGCGCCGGGTGCGCCCTCCTCGTCCCGAAGCTCAGCAGCACCTTGTCCCTGCCCGCGAGCAGCCTCAGCCTCGCCGCCTTCGTCGCGATGCCGGAGGCGGAGCAGAGGAACCCGAGGATCGCGGTCTCGTAGCGGGCGAAGTCCGCGTACCTCCCCCTTATCCTCATGACCGGCTCGTAGGCGGCGGTCCTGCTGGCGGTCTGGAATATCTCCCCCTCCTCCATGGCCCACGCGTCGACCGGCAGCCCCTCCAGGAGCTTCGCCACCTCGTATATGCCGGCGACCACGCCCCACTCGTCCTGGTATGGCAGCTTCCTCGTGTAGATCTCGACCGTAACCATGGGGTTCCGGCCGGATTCCCTCAGGGCCCTCTCCACGTTGAGGAAGTACTGGTCGGTGACCTCGCCCGACTTTATCTCGTCCTCGCGCGCTATCCAGAACCTCCTGTCCGCCAGGTCCCCCACGGCGTCGCCGAGAGCGGCGCGGGGCATATTTAAGTGCTGAGCGCCGCCCGGCGGCCCGCCACCTCGGGGGCCTGGGCGACCGGCCCCCGGCGCTCGCGCCGCGGGGAACTCCGCGCTCGATGGCGGGGGATGCCAGGGCGGCTGAACGGGCCGCGCCCGCAACGCAAATATCAGGGGATGGAGCCCCCGAGGCGCGTGGCCAAGTACGACGGCATAAGGGGACAGGAGCTGCTGGAGGTGGAGGAGAGGGACAACGAGCTCATACTCATATTCCGCGACAACCGGTTCCTATTCGTCCGCGTCGAGAACGGCAAGCTCGTCACGGAGAGCGTCCCCGAGCGAGGCGCGAGGAGAGCTCGGCCGCGGCCTCCCTCAGCGGGACCACGAGCTCCTCGCCGGGCCCCAGCTTCAGCCTGACGGTGCCATTGGACGCCTCCCTCGGGCCCGCTATGACGAGGACCTCGTACTTGGCTGACGCCTCCCTGAACGCCGCCTGCATCCCGACCTCGCCGTCGTGCAGGGGGAGGTGCGCGGGGATCCCCCCGCTCCTCAGGGCCTCCGCCACCCTGAGGGCGTAGCCCTCGGACCCGGACGGGTAGACGATCGCCACCGCCGGCCGGGGCGCCGCGCGGGACCCCCCGGCCCTCAGCGCGTCGATGGTCCTGTCGACCCCTCCCCCCGCCCCGGTCGCGCCGGAGTCCGGCCTCCCGAAGATGCGCGTCAGCACGTCATACCTCCCGCCGCCCACGAGCGATCCCAGCTCCGGGTGCTCCCTGGACCTGGCCTCGAAGACGAACGACTCGTAGTAATCCAGGCCCCTGGCGAGCCTCGGGTCAACGCGGTGCGGCACCCCCACGCCCTCGAGGATCGACACCACGGCCGACAGGCGCTCGGTCAGCTCGTAGTCGCCGGACTCGGCCCTCCGCATGACCTCCTCGAGGACTGAGGGGTCGTGCCCCTTGGACGCGTACTCCTCCAGGACCTCCTCCCTCCTCCTCCGGTCCAGCTTGTCCAGCGCCCTGAGCGCGTCCTCCACGGCCCCCGCGTCGGCCCTCCCGCCCGAGGCCTCGACGATCATCGACTCCGTGAGCTTCCTGTCGTTCAGCACGAACTCCGCCTCGACCCCGAGCCTCCTCAGGAGGTCGTGGGAGAAGGCGACGATCTCGGCGTCGGCCAGGGGGGACCTGGGGCCGAATATCTCCACGTCCCACTGGTAGAACCACCTGTACCTCCCCCTCTGGGGCTCATCGTACCTCCAGACGTCCGCGAACGCGGCGAGCCTCGTGTCCTTCGGGAGGCTCCTGTCGGAGCAGTAGTACCTGGTGAGCCCGACCGTCAGGTCGAACCTGAGGCCGACCTCCCTCCCGCCCTTGTCCACGAAGTTGTATATCTCCTCGCGGATCCCGGGGCCGCTCTTCGCCTCGAGGGTCGAGAGCAGCTCCAGGGAGGAGGGCTCCATCATCCTGAAACCGTGGAGCGCGGCCTCCTCCTCGAAGGCGCGGCGCACCTCGAGGAGGAGCTCGTACTCCTCCGGGGAGTAGTCCCTGAGGCCCCTCGGGAGCCTCAGATCCGTCAACTCGACCGCGCCTGCCTCCCGGCGAGCGCCGAGAGCTCCGCGAGCAGCGCCGAGAGCTGGAGCTCCGGGTTCGAGCCCTGCCCCAGCCTGTAGTCGTACTCCGCGAAGAGCTTCGCCACCTCGGCGTGGTCCAGGTCCTTGGCCGCCATGGCGTCCTCGAACGCGAACTTCAGTATGTCCCTCTCCTCCATCCCGTAGACCCTCATAAGCTCCAGTAGCCTCCTCCTGGCGCCCGCGAAGTCCCCGCCGATGGCCGCCTGGACCATCTCCCTGACGGAGGCGCGCCTCCCGGTCCCCGCTACCGTGCGGACCGCCTCGACCGTCACCTTCCCCAGCGCGGCGGCGGCCTGGAGCTGGTTTATCGCCTGGCGCATGTCGCCCTGGGTGTACTCGTAGATCATGCGCAGCGCGTCCTCCTCGTACTGGCAGCCCTCCGCCCTGCAGATCCTCTCCAGGGCAGAGACGACGTCGGCCTCGCCGAGCCTGACGAACCTGAAGACGGCGCACCTGCTCTGTATGGGCTCTATTATGTTCGACGAGTAGTTGGCCGTCAGGATGAACTTGGCGACCCTCGAGGACTCCTCCATTATCCTCCTGAGGGCGGTCTGGGCGTCGGACGTCATCTCGTCCGCCTCGTCCAGTATCACGAGCTTGAAGGGCACCCCCTCCCTGAGGTCGACGTAGCGCGTGAACGACTTTATGCGCTCCCTCACCACGTCTATCCCCCTCTCGTCGGACGCGTTGAGCTCCAGGGTGAAGTCCCTCCAGGAGTCCCCCAGGACGGTCCTGGCGACTATCATGGCCACGGTCGTCTTCCCGGTCCCGGGCGGGCCGGCGAAGAGCAGGTGGGGCATCTCCTGCGGGCGCGACAGGAGGGCCCCGAGCCTGGCCTTGACGTCCTCCTGGTCCACCAGGTCCTCCAGCCTCCTGGGCCTGTACTTCTCGACCCACATCAGCTCGGCCTCTGTCGACATCCTGCCGCGGTACGGCCCGCGGGGCCTTTAACCCTTTGGCCGGCCGGGCACCGGCGGATCGGAATCGCTCGGGCGCGTTGCCGACCTCCCATCACTTCGTGGTCAACGCAGATATACCAGATGGTGGAAAGGGGATCCAGTGCCGGCATCGGGTGAGGGGGTGGGGAGGATGGGAGGGGGCGCGGCCTGGCTCAGGTCGGACTGCACGGTCAGGCTGCGCTCCCTGGTGCTGGCGTCGCTGGCCGAGCAGTCGCGCGTGAGGGCCAGGTCGGCGCTGCCGGCGATCCCGGCGGCGGGCCTGGGCCCGCTGAGGGAGGGCGAGGACCTGGAGGTCCCCCGGATCCTGGGGCTCGCGCTCATCGCGGCGGGCGCCGCGGCGCCCGCCGACGAGGGCGTGGAGGTCGAGCTCTACAGGGCGCAGGGGAAGGAGAGGGCGGCGGCGCAGTCCGGCTCCCCCCAGCTCTCGCAGCTCAGGCCCGGCTTCTACAGGAAGGTGGCGTCCTCCCTGGCGGCCATGGAGCTCGCCGGGATGGGCGAGGCCGCCCGCAGGGCCCTCTCGGTCTACCAGGACCTGATGACCCTGAGGCTCCAGAAGGTGGCGAGGTCCCTGGGCTACACGAGCGTCCCCGCGTCCCTGCCCAACGCGACGGACGAGGAGAGGGCCCTCTTCGAGTGCGCCTCTGCCATCTTCAGGCGCTGGAGGGAGATAATGGAGGGGGTGGACCTGGTTGGAGGTCGCGTACACTAGGGAGAAGCTCGTGGACGTCCTGGAGTACTTCCTCAAGTCGCACGAGGGCGGGAAGTACCGCGGCCGCATATCCCAGATGTCGGTCTCGGGGTCCAGCTCCCTGGTCATAGATTACGAGGACCTCCTCCGCGCGGCCCCGGACGCCGCTTCGATCCTCCCGGATAACCCCGACTTCTTCCTGGACGCGGCCAGGGAGGCGGCCCTCAGGGTCCTCTCCGTCGAGGCGCCGGAGTACGCGGAGCGCGCCAGGGACTACCTGAGGGTCAGGATCAGGGGTTACCCCGAGCGCCTCCCCCTCAGGAGCATAACGGCGGAGGCGCTGGGGAGGCTGGTCACGGTCAACGCGATGGTGGTCAGGACCTCCCAGGTGAAGCCGATGGTGATCGAGGCGGTCTACAGGTGCCCCGCGGGCCACGCGATACCGGTCCGCGTCGCCGGCAGGAGGCTCCAGCCCCCGGAGACGTGCCCCGTCTGCGAGGCCGAGCTCGGGGAGTCGGGCGGGGGGAGGAGGGGCAGGATCTACAGGAGGTCCGACTTCAAGCTGGACCAGAGGGCGTCGAAGTTCATAGACTACCAGGTCCTGAGGCTGCAGGAGCTGCCGGAGGAGCTGCCGCCGGGCCAGCTCCCCCACTACGTGGACGTGGAGGTCACGGGGGACCTCGTGGACAGGGTCCGCCCGGGCGACAGGGTCGCGGTCACGGGCACGGTCAGGGCCGAGCCGGAGTCGGAGGAGAGGAGGGCGGGGCCCGCCGTCCCCCTCTCGATCTTCGACACCCGCCTGGAGGCGAACTACATAGAGGTGATAGGGAAGGAGCCCGAGGAGCTCGAGATAACCCCGGAGGACGAGGCCGCCATACTGAGGCTCTCGAGGGACCCGGAGGCCTACTCGAAGCTCGTGCGCTCATTCGCGACCTCCATAAGCGGTCACGAGGAGGTGAAGGAGGCCATACTGCTCATGCTCGCCGGCGCGCCCCAGATAGCGCTGCCCGACGGGGCGACCATACGCGGGAACATAAACATCCTCCTGGTCGGGGACCCGGGGACGGCGAAGAGCGAGCTCCTGAAGTACGCGGCGAGGGCGGCGCCCAGGGGGCTCTACACGACCGGGCGCGGGTCGACCGCGGCCGGCCTGACGGCGGCTATCGTGAGGGAGAAGAACGGGCTCATGGTCCTGGAGGCGGGCGCCGTCGTCCTGGCGGACAAGGGCCTCGCCGCCATAGACGAGTTCGACAAGATGAGGCCCGAGGACCGCGCGGTCCTCCACGAGGTCATGGAGCAGCAGACGGTCAGCATAGCCAAGGGGGGCATAGTGGCGACGCTTAACGCCCGCACCTCGATACTCGCGGCGGCGAACCCGAACCTGGGCAGGTACGACGAGGAGAAGTACCTCTACGACAACGTGAACCTCCCCATACCGCTCCTCACCAGGTTCGACCTGATATTCGTCATCAGGGACGTCCCCCAGAGGGAGAGGGACGTGGAGCTCGCCAGGCACATGCTGCGCGCCAGGTCGGAGGGTCAGAGGGAGGCGCCGCCGGTGGGGTTCGACATGCTGAGGAAGTACCTGGCGTACTCGAGGCGCCTGGAGCCCAAGCTGACGGACGAGGCCATGGAGGTCCTGGTCGAGTTCTACGCCGACCTGAGGTCCAGGGCCCCGCCTGAGGCCATCGCGATCACGCCCAGGCAGCTGGAGTCTCTCGCAAGGCTCACGGTCGCGCGCGCCAGGCTCCTCCTGAGGGACCGCGCGACCAGGGAGGACGCGGAGGCGGCCGTGAGGCTGATGAAGATCTCCCTGAGGGGCATGGGGATAGACGTGGAGTCCGGGGAGGTCGACATGGGCGAGCTCTACGGCTACCCGATGAAGGAGAGGAACAGGATGAAGGTGGCGATAGAGATCATGAGGAGGCTGGAGGACCCGAAGACCGGGCTGATACCGGCCAAGCAGCTGATACAGGAGCTGGCGGAGAAGCTCGAGGTGGACGAGGAGGAGGCGAGGAGGCTCGTCGAGAAGCTCTGGCGCGCCGGCTACATGTACGAGCACGAGCGCGGGTACTACAAGAGGACGTCTGCCTGAGGCCCCCCGACAGGTTAAATGGGGAGGGCAGCCCATCGGGGGCGGGCCCGTAGCTCAGCCGGGACAGAGCGCCGGGCTTTTAACCCGGCGGCCGCGGGTTCGAATCCCGCCGGGCCCGCGATCGATACGTTAATAACGCCGCCGGCGCCGTCGGGCCGTGTTGGCCTCGGACGGCTACTATTACTACTATTACTTCAGGCCCAGGTACAGGCACGGCGAGTGGCTGCACCTGCTCATAGGCGCGGCCCTGGTCCTGGCGGTGGGGCTGAGCTGGCTGGTCTTCTCCGTCGGCGCCAGCCCCATCGGGCTGGCGCTGGACGCCGCCCTGTTCGTGCTGGCGTTCCTGCTCCACGAGATGGCCCACAAGTTCTCGGCGATGCGCTACGGGTACTTCGCTGAGTTCAGGCTCCAGACGTGGGGCGCGATACTCACCGCGGTAAGCGTCGTGATCCCGTTCTTCAAGATAGTGGCCCCCGGCGCCACCGTGATCTACGGCCCGGACGACCCCCAGCTGATGGGGCGGACCGCGATGTGGGGGCCCGCGACCAACATATCGATGGCGGCGGCGCTGATGGCAGCGTCCCACGCCGTCCCGCCCCTGGGCCCCTACCTCTCGATGGCCGCCTACATAAACTCCTTCATAGCGTTCTTCAACCTGATACCCCTCGGGATCCTGGACGGGCTCAAGGTCCTCAGGTGGAGCAAGGGGATATGGGCCGCGGCGTTCGCGGCCTCCGTGGCGCTGCTCGCGATCTCCATCGGGGCCGTCCCGTAGGCGGCGATCGGCCCCGGGAGGGGGCCCCCTCCAGCGCGCTGACGAGCGCCGGCCGCCTGGCCTCGAGCGCCGGCCGCAGCCTCCTCAGTTCCCTGGCCTCCCTGACCTCCTCCTCCTTCCTCCTCAGCGTCTCCTCGTCGCCCATACGCTGGGCCCCTATCGGCGTCGGCCTGCCGTCCGCGCCTATGGCCACGAACGTCGAGCGGCCCTCGGCGACGCGGCGCTCCCCGGAGAGCCCGCGCGCCAGGACCTCGAAGGCCACCTCGAGGCTCGAGGAGCCGACGTACGTCACGCCGGCCCTCACCTCGACTATGTCCCCCACGAATATCGGCCTCCTGAACGCGACAGCGTTGACGTTCGCGGTCACGTAGGTCCTCGGGGAGAAGTTGAAGGCCGCTATGGCGTTGAGCTGATCCAGGTAGTACAGCAGCCTCCCGCCGTACATGATCCCGGTGGCGGTGGCGTCCTCGGGCATCGACAGGAAGAGGCTCAGCCTCGGCAGGTCGCCCGCGGGCTCCTCCCTCCTCAGCAGGGGCTCGACGTCCCTCCTCCACTCGGCGAACGCGTCGTAGAGCAGCGCCTCCCACCCCTCCCCCCTCTCCAGCTCCACCCCGAGCGGCCTCGGCCTCCCGCTCCCGTCGACGCCCACGTAGATCAGCCTCCCGACGGTCGCGAGCCTGGCGCCCCCGCCCCCCTTGTAGGACTCCACCAGGACGGACAGGCTGGACCTCCCCGCGTTCACCGCCCACGCGCGGTAGACGAGGACGTCGCCCACCCTGACGGGCTCTATGAAGTGCATCCTGTCGAGGAAGCCCAGGACGACGTCCGACTTGGCGACGTCCATGGCCACGATAGTCCCCGCGTCCACCAGCCAGTTCAGCATGTAGCCGCCGTAGAGGACCCCCATCGGGTTCGCGTTGTGCGGCGCCACGAGCCTCACCATCTCCACCATGGTGTCCGAGATCCTCACGCCGCGATCGCGGTCCCATCCCGATAAAAGCTTAAGACCTCGCCGCGCCGCGCGGCCCCCATCGGCGTGATGAGGCATGGGGGAGGCGGAGCGGAGGCTGCGCCAGCCCATAGTGGTCGTGCTGGGGCACGTGGACGCCGGCAAGACGAGCCTGCTGGACAGGATAAGGGGGACGGCCGTCCAGGCGAAGGAGGCCGGCGGGATAACCCAGCACATAGGGGCGAGCTTCATACCGGCCGACACCCTGAGGTCCATCTGCGGCCCGCTCCTCAGGCAGTTCCGGTTCGAGGTCACGATCCCGGGCCTGCTCTTCATAGACACGCCCGGGCACGAGGCCTTCAGCAACCTGAGGATCAGGGGAGGGTCCGCCGCGGACCTGGCGATACTCGTGGTGGACGCCACGAAGGGCCTCGAGCCCCAGAGCTACGAGAGCATGGAGATCCTCAAGTCCAGGAAAGTCCCGTTCACGATCGCGCTGAACAAGATAGACCTGATCACCGGGTGGGTCCCGCACCCCGGCTCCCAGCTCCTACAGTCCATAGGCTCCCAGCAGAGGGCGGTCGTGGACAGGCTGGACGAGGCCATATACCGCGTGGTCGGGCAGCTGTCCCAGGTCGGGTTCCGCAGCGAGGCCTTCTACAGGGTCAGGGACTTCGCCAGGGAGGTCGCGATAGTGCCCCTGAGCGCCAGGACCGGGGAGGGGATCCCCGAGCTCCTCGCGATACTGGTGGGGCTGGCGCAGCAGTTCCTGAGGGGCAGGCTCGCCCTGGAGGGCGGCCCCGGGAGGGGGATAGTCCTGGAGATCAGGGAGGAGCCGGGGCTCGGCCACACGGCGAACGTCATACTGACGGACGGCGAGCTGAGGGTCGGCGACGAGGTGGTCCTCGGGACCAGGTCCGGGGCGATCGTGACCAGGGTCCGGGCGCTCCTGATGCCGAAGCCCCTCGACGAGATGAGGGACCCGCGCGACCGGTTCACCCCCATCGAGCGCGTGACGGCCGCGGCCGGCGTGAAGCTCTCGGCGCCGGGGCTCGAGGACGTCGTGCCCGGCACCCCGATCTACGTGGCGGCCCCCGGGAGGCTCGAGGAGCTGAAGGAGATGGTCGCCTCCGAGGTCAGGTCCGCGATAAGGCAGGGGGAGGTCACGGGGGTCGTGCTCAAGGCGGACGCGCTCGGGTCCCTGGAGGCGATAGTCTCCATGATGGAGAGGCGCGGCATACCCGTGAGGATAGCCGACATAGGCCCGATAACGAAGAGGGACGTGATAGAGGCCTCGGTCGTCAAGGAGAAGGACAAGTACCTCGGGGTGGTCCTGGGGTTCAACGTGAGGCCCCTGCCGGAGGCCAAGGAGGAGGCCGATGCCAGGGGCGTCACGATCCTGCTCGACAGGGTGATATACTCGCTCGTCGAGGGCTACGAGCGGTGGGTCCAGGAGGAGAGGGCCAGGGAGGCGGCCCAGGCGTTCTCGCGCCTCACGCCGCCGGCCAAGGTCAGGGTGCTGCCGGGCTACGTGTTCAGGAGGAGCAACCCGGCCATCTTCGGGATAGAGGTCCTGGCGGGCAGGATCAGGTCCCACGTGATGCTCATGGACGGGGAGGGGCGCGAGGTCGGCGAGGTCCTCCAGGTGCAGTCGGCCGGGTCCCCCGTCGAGGAGGCGAGGGCCGGGGACCAGGTCGCCATCTCCGTCAGGGGGCCGACGGTCGGGCGCCAGGTGAGGGAGGGGGACGTGCTCTACACGTCGCCCGGCCCCGATGAGGCGAAGGCCCTCCTCGAGAGGTACAGGGGGGCGCTGTCGGAGTCGGAGCTCGCGGCGCTGGACGAGATAATCAGGATAAAGAGGTCGAGGAACCCGCTCTACGCGGTGCGAGCCCCATACGCTTATTAATTTCCCGCCCGGAGGGCGCGCATGCCGGAGTTCCAGCTGGTGCTCTCGGACCCCAGGAGCGGCAGGTCCGTCAAGCTGGAGCTCAAGGACCCCCAGTCCAGCGTGCTCCTGGGGCTGAGGATAGGGGAGGTCGTGGACGGCTCCGCCATGGGGATCAGGGGCAGGTTCAGGATCACCGGCGGGAGCGACAGGTCCGGGACCCCGATGAGGCCCGACGTCCACGGCGGCGTCAAGCGTTACGTCCTGCTCTCCGGGCCCCCGGGCTTCAGGCCCAGGAGGAGGGGCGAGAGGAGGAGGAAGCTCGTCAGGGGGGACACGATAACCCCCGAGATCTATCAGGTGAACGCCGTCCTCGTGGAGGGCGAGCTGCCGGCGGCCCCCGGGGCGGGGGCGGGGGAAGGCCGATAGTTGCCCCCGGGCATGAGGATACCCAGGCAGCCCGAGGTGAACATAGGGACAGCCGGGCACGTGGACCACGGGAAGACCACGCTCGTGGAGGCCCTGACCGGCAAGTGGACGAGCGCTCACAGCGAGGAGCTGCGCAGGGGGATCACAATAAAGGTCGGCTACGCCGACGCCGCGGTCTACAGGTGCACCGGGTGCGATCCCCCGGCCGCCTACAACACCAGCGGCGAGTGCGATGGGTGCGGGGGCGAGCCGCGCCTGGAGCGCGTGATCAGCTTCGTCGACTGCCCGGGCCACGAGTCCCTGATGGCCAACACGCTGAGCGGCGCCTCCGCCATGGACGGCGCCGTCCTCGTGGTGGCCGCCAACGAGCCCATACCCCAGCCCCAGACCAGGGAGCACCTGCAGGCCCTCAGGATAGTCGGCGTGGAGAACGTGGTCGTGGCGCTCAACAAGGTGGACCTGGTCAGCTGGAGGGGGGCGATGGAGAGCTACGAGGCGCTGAGGGGCTTCCTCGAGGAGTACGGGTACGGCGGGTCCCCGGTCGTGCCCGTGTCCGCGCAGAGGAGGCTGAACCTGGACGCGCTCATCCAGGCGATGGAGGAGCACATACCGACCCCCAGGAGGGACGAGTCGAAGCCGCCCATGATGCAGGTCCTGAGGTCCTTCGACGTGAACAGGCCCGGGGCCGAGCTGGGGGAGCTGAGGGGCGGGGTCCTCGGCGGCACCCTCATCCAGGGCGTCCTGAGGGTCGGCGACGAGGTGGAGGTGAGGCCGGGGATCTTCGATCCGGAGAGGCAGAGGTACGTCCCGGTCACGACGAGGGTGGTGAGCCTGGGGACGAGCGCGGGCCTGGTCGAGGAGGTCAGGCCCGGCGGGCTCGTCGCCGTGGGCACGGAGCTGGATCCCTTCTTCACGAAGGGCGACCAGATGGTGGGCAACATGATCGGGCCCCCGGGCGAGCTCCCGGACGTCATGGACAGCATAACGATGGACGTGGAGCTGCTGCCCAGCGTCGTGGGGCTGGCGGTCCCCACGAGGATCGAGCCGATAAGGAGGGGGGAGCCCCTCAGGCTCAACGTGGGGACGATGGTCACGCTGGGCACGGTCTCCGAGATCAGGGGGACCCGCGTCACAGTGTCGCTCAGGAGGCCGGTCTGCCCCCCTCCGGGCGCCCGCGTGGCCATAAGCCGGAAGGTGGGCGACCGCTGGAGGCTCGTGGGCTCGGGCCGGCTGGTCGAGCGATGGCGATGGCGGAGGACAGGGCCCCCCGCCCCATCGTCATGGACACGAGCTTCCTCGTCCAGCTCTCGGAGCCCGGCGGGATGGCCGCGATCGAGAGGATCGAGGAGCTCCTGGGGGGCGGGCGCCCCAGGCTCCGGCTCCTGATCCCCTCCTGCGTCGTCGACGAGCTGCGGTCCCTCTCCCGGAGGCTCCCGGGGGCCGCGCTCGCCGTGGAGTTCGTGCGCGGCGGGCGCCCCGGCATCGAGGTCGAGGTCGTGGAGCGCCGCGGCAGGCCGGACGACGCCGTGCTCGAGCTCGCCCTGGAGTCCCGCGGCGTGCTCGCGACCATGGACGGCGGGCTCCTCAGGAGGGCGCGCAGGATGGGGGTCCCGACCCTGACGCTGCACGGGGGGATGCCCGTGCTCACGGGCGATCCGGCCTGGCGCGGCCCCCCCAAGGATGTGCGAGCCATCCCGCCCCGAAGGGGAGGTTCTCCGCGCGCATAATATATAAAAGGCGCGGGGCCCGGCGGCCCCACGTTGTTTCAGCTGGTGGAGCTCGAGGACGTCGTGAAGATACCGCCCCGGATGCTGGGGATGGACCTCAGGAGGGCGGCCGCGGAGGAGCTCTCGAGGAAGTACAGCGGCGCCGTGAGCCCCGAGCTGGGCTACATAATCAGGGTGGTGGAGGTGGAGGTGGAGCCGGTCGGCAGGATAGTGCACGGCGACGGGGCGGTCTACCACCGGGCCAGGTTCAGGGCGCTCGTCTTCTACCCGAAGCTCCAGGAGGTCGTCGAGGGCGAGGTCGTCGAGGTGACGGACTTCGGCGCGTTCGTGAGGATAGGGCCGCTGGACGCGCTCCTCCACATATCCCAGATAACGGACGACTACCTGACGGTCGACATGAAGCAGGGGGCGATCGTGGGGAAGGGGACGGGCAGGGTGCTGAAGAGCGGCGCCAGGGTCCGCGTCAGGATATCGGTCGTCAGCATGGGGCGCGGGATGAGGATGGACAAGATAGGCGTGACTAGCAGGCAGCCCTTCCTCGGCGCCATAGAGTGGATAGAGGACGAGGTCAGGAAGGCCAGGCAGCCCGTCCAGGCCAAGTCCAAGTAGGTCCGGGGGGTGGGGGCTCGTGCCGAGGGAGCTCGCCTGCAGGGCCTGCAGGACCCTGACGACCGAGAGGGTGTGCCCCAACTGCGGGTCCGCGGACCTGACGGACAACTGGAGCGGCCTGGCGGTGATACTGGACCCGTCCTCGTCCGAGATAGCCAGGCTCATGGGGGTGACGAGGCCTGGGAGATACGCTATCGAGGTTCACTAGGTGGCCCCTCGTCCTGGCGCCGGGTCTCGCCGAGGAGCTGCGGAGGCCCCCCGGCCCGGTGCTGGACGCGGAGGGGGCCCTGAGGGCGCTGTCGGCCGGGAGGCCCGTGCTCGTCGGGGACCGCGTGTCGGCGTCCCTGTGCTCCATGGGGCTGCGGCCGTGGGTCCACGTGATAGATATGAGGGAGAGGAGGGGCCCCGCGCGGTCCCCTCCCCCCTGCCCCTTCGAGAGGTCGCTCTCGGCCCGGAACCCCCCGGGCACCATAACGAGGGAGGCCGCCGAGGCGCTGGACGAGGCGATGTCGCTCGACTCGCCGGCGCGCGTCATCATAGACGGCGAGGAGGACCTGCTGGCGCTGGTCGCCATATATTTGGACAGGGGATCCATCGTCGCCTACGGGCAGCCGGGCGCAGGGATAGCGGTCGTCGACTCCTCGGACCCCGGGGCGCGCGCTCTGGCGGAGCGCGCCCTCCTGTCCATGGGCGGCGCCTGACGGGCGCGCAACGTTTTAAAGGTCCGGGGGCGCGGGCAGGCCGTGGCCCAGGGATCGGAGCGGGGGGCCGGCCCCCCGGCGGCCCAGCCGGAGCTGAGGCTCCTCAGCTCCAGGGAGAACAAATTGTTGGGCAGGATGGAGATGGAGTACCTGCTGCCCGGGGCGTCCGGGAGGCTGAGCAGGGCCGACCTGGTCTCGCTCCTGGCGGAGAGGCTCTCGGCCAGCAGGGAGGCCATAGTGCCGGTCGAGATGCGCCCGGTGACCGGCACGGACGACCTCCTGGCGGTCGTCTACGTGTACCGCGATCCGGCGGACGCCAGGAGGCAGCTCCCGGAGCATCTGTTCCTCAGGATGATGAGCAAGGAGGAGAGGGCGAGGATCCTGGAGGAGAGGCGCAAGGCGAAGGCGGCCCAGAGGGCTAAGGCGGGGGGCAAGTGAGCGATCGCGCGGGCCCACGGGCGTCGGATCGCGTGGCCGGATCCGTGGCCTTAATATATCGTGGAGGGCCTCTCCCGAATCGTGAGGAATCATCTCCTCGCGGCGCTCCTCGCGCTCCTGGCGCTAGCGCTGCTCCTCCGGGCGGGCAGCACGGTCCCCCGCGCGCATGCGTTCCCGGCGGTGCCGGCCCACGGATCCGCGGATCCATCGGGGTCCATCTCGCTGTCCCCCGGCTACTACACATGGCAGCCCGTCCAGGCGCTGACCGGGATGAACGTCACGTTCCAGGTGAGCTCCAGCGTCCCCGTCGACGTCTACCTGATGACGTCATCCCAGTTCTCGGTGTTTGAGGCTACAGGGTCGGCCCAGTACATATACCACTCCTCCGGCACATACGTCGACTCGAGCGTCGGGCCGCTGGCCGGCGGCACCTACTACCTTGTGATCGACAACGACATATCGTCGGGGACCGCCTACGTGAACTACACGGCCTCGACGGTCCCGGTGAACATCTATACTGGCTACTCCTCCCTCCCCGCGCCCATCGGCGTCGCGGACTACGGGGTGCTTAACGCCTCCGGGGCGCTCCATCCCTACGAGATCGTCTACGACGAGGCGCTGGGGACCGCCGTGATATACTCGATCGGCGCGTACAACTCGAGCCCCCCGTCCGGGATCAGCCCCTACGGCGCCAGCCTCCAGCTGAACGTGGTCATGCAGGTGAACACGACCCACGGGGATTACGCGTACTGGCTCCAGGACGTGCCCTGCTTCCTGACGAACAATGACACCATGTTCCTCAACGACAACATCTGGAACTTCAGCTCCTCCACGTCGTACCTGACGAACGCGAGCGTCACCGGCAACGGCGTCGTCTCCGCGTCGAGTTCGGGTTACTTCTACGGGTACGGGACGGCCCCCCGCCCATACGCCCTCCCCCTCACCCTCCATCTCGTGATAGCGTACACCTACACGGCGGACGGCGTCGAGGTGGGGTTCGGCTACGGGATCGGCGGCTCCCCGGCCGTGACGTGGTACGACAACGCCACAATACACGAACCCGGGATAACCTCGGTGGGCCTGGTCGTGGACGGGTACAAATATACGCCTAGCGGCAACTTCTACGACGCGGAGCTCGTGTTCGGCGGGGAGGGCAACGGCGAGGCGACGTACTTCACCTCCATGAACGCCACCTTGATCCTCAGGTACGCGCTCCCGAACGGGTCCATAGTGTCGCCGCCCGCCATCTACGGGTTCGGGAGCGACACCGCGGAGGCCGCGGACGACCTGAGCACCTCGCTCGTGAATGGGTACCCGGTCGTGACCATCGGGAGCGGGAACTTCGGCCCGGTCGGCTACTCCTCCTCGGTCCCCGCGTTCAGCGCCTCCATCTCCCTCTCAGCCCCCGCGGCGACCGACGCCGGGCTCGGGATCCCGGTGAGCATCTCCTCCTCGGTGTCGAACGGGGTGGCCCCCTACACATACTACGTCCTCGTGGACGGGGCGCCGGCATACAACCTGACGACCTACGGCCAGCGGCTCAGCGCCTCCTTCGACCTGCCGCCGCTCCCGGCGGGGCAGCACTCGCTCCAGGTCGAGGTCGTGGACGCGGTGGGCAGCTCCGCGTGGTCCGCGCGGTGCTGGATCAGGGTCAACCCCGCCCCCTCGGCGTCCCTCAGGGCGGCCAGGAACGCCACCGACGTCGGGGTCCCCGTGGCGCTGTCGGCGTCCGTGAGCGGCGGCACTCCCCCCTACACCTACACATGGTACGTGGACGGCGTGCAGGTGTACCGGGGGTCCAGCTCATACTCATACGATCCGGGGACCCCGGGTCCCCACGCGGTGTCGGTCTCGATCACCGACTCCGCCGGCTACACGGTGAAATCGTCCATAATCAATGTGACTGTCAACCCCGATCCCACGGTATCCGCCTCCGCCAACGCCTCCGCCACCGACGTGGGCCTGGGCATCGCCCTCTCCTCCTCGGTGGAGGGCGGCACTCCCCCATACTCCTACGCGTGGTACGTGGACGGCCGGCTGGCCTGCGCGTCGCCGTCCTGCGCGTTCTCCCCCGGCTCCCCCGGGGCCTACTCGGCTTACGTGGTGGTCACGGACTCCGCCGGCTACACCGTGAAATCGCCCATCATCAATGTGACTGTCAACCCGGACCCCACAGTGTCGGTCTCCATCTCGCTCTCCTCCAGCAGCGCCCTCTACGAGGACGACGTCGCCCGCATGTCGGCGTCCGTGAGCGGCGGCACTCCCCCCTACACCTACACATGGTACGTGGACGGGGACCCGGTGGCCGTAACCGCGTCCCCCTCCTGCACGTGCCGGCTGCCCCCGGGATCCCACTCGCTCTCGGTTCGGGTGGTCGACTCCGCGGGCTACGCGGTGATCGGCGGGCCCGTCCGCGTGACGGCCTCCTACGACTACCCGCTCATCGGCGCGGTCGCCGCCTCGGCGGCCATCGCCGCCCTGGCGGCAGCCGCCCTGCGCCGGCGCGCGGCCTCGGACCGGGTTCGTCCTCCTCATCCGGGGGATCCGTCGGGCTAGCCCAGCAGCTCATCGGCCGCGCGCGGGGCGCGGCCCCGGGGCCGGAAAAAAATAATTCATGCGCGCCCCCCGGGGCGGCGTGCCGTTGATAGACCTGACGGAGGTCGACCGCCACGTCGAGCTGGAGCTCATACCCCGCTCCGTCGCCGACGAGATACGCTCCAGGGTCGGCGTCCTGGAGCGCGCGATCAGGGACGTGGAGTCCGCGTCGGGCGTCCCGTACCCGCGCGCCTCCGTCGCGCCCTACCTGCTCGTGCTGATATACTCGACCGACATCTCGGTCGAGTCCAACGCCTACGCCAGGGTGATCGTCGGGCCGAGCGAGGAGAGGGGCCTGGAGTTCGCGGTCGAGTTCATGGCCCCCCTGGTGCTCTACGCCTCCAGGAGGACCGTGGAGGCGGTCGCGGCGCACGAGCTCGCGCATTACCTGTTCTACCTGAGGAAGTTCCGCGACTACGGCGCGGCCCAGCTCCTCCCCCCGGAGGGTTACTTCGAGGCGCTCGAGGTCGACGAGGAGATGGCCATCCCCCCGGAGCTGATCTTCCGCCCCCGGAGCAGGTTCATCAGGCTCCTGAGGGAGAGGATGGAGCTCGGCCTCAGGGACAGGGCCCTCGACCTGAGGACCGAGAGGCGCTGGGTCAGGAGGGGGCTCCCCGTCGTGAGGCTCACCCAGTATCAGAACGCCGTCAGGATACCGGTCGACTACATAGCCAGGCTCAGGATCGACGAGGCGGTCGAGAGGAAGCTCAGCGCGATCGGGTGGCGAGCCGCGCGACGTTAATATCGAGCGGGCGCGTAGCAGCCCGGGGCAGTCCCGATGATCGAGCTCCCGCAGGACGCGGCCCGCGAGGCGCTGGAGGTCGTGGGGTCCATCCCCGGCGAGCTGGTCGCGCTCGCCGCATACGGCTCGCAGGTCGCCGGCTACGCGTCCAGCGGGAGCGACTACGACCTGATGGCGGTCTTCAGGGAGGGGGGCCTCAGGTACTACTACGTGCGCTCCCGCCCGGGGGGCCGCTACTTCTCGGTGCTCCGCGTGGGCCTCCGGCTCCTGGAGGGGGACGCGGAGCGCGCGGAGCTCGGGGAGTTCGTCGTGGGGAGGCTCCTGAACCCGTACCAGGCGCTGGCCGGCGGGGACGTCGTGGAGCGCGCCGCCCGCGCCTACAGGAGGAGGGTGGTCCTCGAGGAGCTGGCCCGGCTCGCGCACGCCTACGGCCAGTTCGCGACCGAGATACTCGCGCCCCCCGAGTACTTCCTGTTCTCGAAGCTCAGGAGGAGGGCCCGCATCTACCCGCCCGCGCGCTACAGCTACGTGAGGACCTACTCGGGCCCGGAGGGCCCTCGGAACCTGGAGTTCTCGGCCTCGAGGTTCCGCGAGGCCCTGGACGGGCTCGCCTCCGAGGGGATAGTCGAGCGCGTCGGCGGCATGTACAGGGCGCTGCGCCCCCCGCTCCCCCGGCGCCCCCCGGAGCTCGACACCCTGGCGCTGGCGGTGAGGCAGTACGCCGCCCACGCGTCCTCGGGCAGGGTGTCGCCGCGCGTCTTCGCGGAGGAGCTGACGTCCAAGGCCAGGAGGTCGCGCGCCGCGGGCGCGCTCAGGCTGGAGCCGCTCGAGCGCCCCGAGCTCCTGCTGTCGCTCCCCGAGGGGAGGCTCTCGTTCGAGGGGCTGTCCCCCCTGATCGGCGAGGCGAGGGGCCGCGGGTGCAGCGTCTCCCGCAGGCCCCTGGGCGAGTTCTACTCCACAGTGAGGCTCCTGGAGGTCCGCTGCGGGGGAGGCCCCGCCTCCCCCGTGGCGGTCGTGAAGGAGTACTCGTCGCCCTGGGCGGCGAAGTGGACTATGGTCATGATAGCGGCCGCGGGCGTGAGGCCCATGCGCCTCTCCCCGGTCGAGAGGCTCACCTCAGAGTACGCGTTCCTCCGCCTGCTGAGGCGCGTCGGCTTCAGGACCCCCGGGATCCTGCTCGTGGACCCCCGGAGGATCCTGATGGCCAGGGAGTACGTGGAGGGGAGGCTCCTCGAGGCGGCGGTGGGCGAGGAGGACCCGTTCCGCGAGCTCGGCCGCCTGATGCGCCGCCTGCACTCGGCCGGCGTGACCCTCGGCGACGTGAAGCCCTCCAACTTCCTCGTCCCCCGCGGCGGGGGAGGCATCTACCTGATAGACTGCGAGCAGGCCGCGCGCGGCGGGAGCGCGCCCTGGGACGTAGCCAGCTTCCTCTACCTGCTGGCGCCCCTGGGGAGGAGCCGCGGCGCCGCCGCCGTTGAGAGGTCGGCGATCGCGTTCCTGGAGGGCTACGCCGGCGGGGACGGAGGGGGGATCGGGGCGCTGGAGGAGGCCCTGGAGGCCGCCCCGAGGTACCTGGCGCCCCTGAGCCCCCTCCTCATGCCGGGGGAGGGGGCCGCTGTGGCCGCGATCCTCTCGCGCTTCCTCTCGTCCCGTCGGGCCCGCGGCCAGCCGCGCCCTGGCCGGACCCGCGCCCCTCGAGCCATATAGTGTGGCCGCACCTGCCGCAGTGGAGCCTGTCCGCGTGCTGCGCCATGAAGACGCCCGGGCCGCACCTGGGGCACTCCCTCCTGAGCCTGACCAGGGCGCCGCCCTCCACCCGGTAGTACTTCCAGACCTGGACCTCCCTGCCCCTCACGCGGCATCCGCCCAGCGGGCCGGTTAAAAGCTTAGCGCGCGAGCGGGGCACATCCGGAGACAACGTTTAAATAGAGCGTGAAAAATATTGCATGATGGTGGCATGGGATGGCCAAGCTTGACGACATAGATGCCAGGATACTGCAGGAGCTCGTGAGGGACTCGAACCAGTCCATCCCCAAGCTGAGCAGGAAGATAAACGTGAACACCTCCGTGGTCTACAGCAGGATAAAGAGGCTCGTCAGGAGGGGCATAATCAAGAGGTTCACCGTGGAGGTGGACGAGGCCCAGCTCGGCTACACGGTCTCCGCGTACGTCGGGGTCAGCTCGGACTCCAAGAAGAGGGACGCCGTGCTCGAGGGGCTGAGGGGGCTCGCGGAGGTCAGGGAGGTGGCGGAGGTCACCGGGAGGTTCGACTTCATAGTGCTGGTCAAGGCCAGGGGGCTGGAGGAGCTCCACAGCGTGATATCGCAGAAGATAGGGATGCTGGACGGCGTGGAGCACACGGAGACGTTCATCTCGATGAGGCACGAGTCGAAGCCCCCCGAGATAAGGCTGGGGCAGCGAGAGGGCGGCCGACGCCCTGAGCGGCCCTATGACCGTGAACCCCTCGCGCGGGTCCGACCCCATCGCCGAGAGCGCCGGCCAGGGCGCGCCGCTGCGCCGTGCTCATAGCCGTCCTTGGGCCCGGGGTAGCGCTCGGACGGGTGCGTCCGCCGGCCCGCGATTCGCGAATCGCGCAGAGATGCTCGCGGCCGCGCGTCCTCCTCACCTCCAGGTAGCCGTAGGGCTGGCCGCACCGCGGGCATATGCGCTTGGGCTCCGACCTCGGGCGCCTGCGCCTCCTCGCGGGACCCCGAACAGCCCCCGCGCTCATATCCCCATGAATTCATGGGGATGTCCCACTCAAGCGGGCCGCCCAGAGCCTGAAGCGACGCCTCAATACTTTAGCGCTTTACCGGTTGAACCGGGGAGTGCCTGGAAGGGGCGCGCACCCGTATGGGGGGGCGGAAGCCATGTGTGGGGGTCTCCATGACTTTGGGACGATTGGAGCGGATTGGAACGGAATGGAGCAGATTGGAGCCGGATTGGAGGGGATTGGACGGGGCATTGGAGCACGATTGGAGCTGATTGGAGCGCTATGTGTGGGGCTTTGGAGGGGGATTGGAGGCCAATGTGTGGGGGCTTTGGAGCGGATTGGAGCACGATTGGAGTCCAATGTGTGGGGGTTTTAAGCGGTTTAAGCCATGTTCAAGCGGCTGTGTGTGGGGGTACCCCACAATTTAGACCCGGTTTAGGCCAAGTTAAGCGTGAAACATGTGGGGGTTTTAAGCTAAATTTGTGGGGGGTACCCCCACAAAGTTTAGGCCGTGTTTAAGCCGATTTGTGGAGGTCCCCCACAAACGCGCATGGGCGCTCCGCAACGCTAACTATCAATAAATATATATTATTATCAAACCCTGATAATAAAGATATTAATAATCACGCATGCCCCTAGGTCCTCAGGATGACGAAGATAGGTCCAAGGTGTGGCGAGCCGTACGCCTGGCTGGAGCGGAGGCGCCACGAGGACCGCGTGTACCTCTACGCGGTCCACGAGCGCACGGAGAACGGCGCGCGGCGGCGCAGGCGCTGCTACCTGGGGCCCGAGGAGGAGGTCGGGCAGAAGCCGGAGGAGGCCCGGGCCTCTCCCAGGCTCGAAGCTGAGGAGGTCCTGAGCGAGGGAGAGGAGGGGAT
>OFEH01000078.1_pt1 | contig 37344 bp, 39 predicted proteins | sample 1521031 | NCBI WGS metagenome assembly OFEH01 (sample SAMN05518350, study PRJEB24110) | hypersaline lake metagenome | isolation source: Grendel Spring, Yellowstone National Park, Wyoming, USA | place: USA:Grendel Spring, Yellowstone National Park, Wyoming, USA | collected 2011-11-16
ACCTGAAGCTTATTACGGCGTTTGCCCCAAGCTCCTTGGCGTGCTTAATCATCCTCTCTATAGCCTGCCTCCTAGCTTGCTCAGCAAGCTCCGTGAACTCCTGGATCTCCCCGCCAACCAGTGACCTGAGCCCGGCTAGAAATCTGCCGCCAAGCCCCCTTGACCTAACTGTGATGCCTAGCGCAATGCCAATTACCTTAACCACCCTGTAGCCCGGTATGTAGGGCGCCGTTGCAACGATTACATCACTCTCCCTAATGGCCATATCAATATTTCATCACATTAACTTTTAAGCATTTTGCAGTTAGCCTAGAACTACCCCGCCCTAACGGAGTCTCCGGCTTAAATTATGGAGAAATCATTCCTCACAGGAATGTCTCTTGAATGGGATTTAGCTCTCACGTTCCTAATAGGTGCATTAAAAGAGGGATTCAGATGATCTCGCCCCTTAAGGGCCGGGATAGGTGCTCGGATGGGGTCGATGATAGCAAATGTTAAATTTAAGCGCTGTCCTTAATGGCATGGATGGCATCTCAACAATTGAAATGAGGATCCTCGATAAAAACGCCGAGTACTTGGGCGTAAGCGATAGGATATTGATGGAGAATGCCGGGAAAGCGGTCGCAGATGTTGTCATGCATAGATACCCCAATGCATTAAATGTGGCTGTGGTTGCGGGTCTAGGCAATAATGGTGGGGACGGCATTGTCGCCGCTCGCTACTTATTAAATAGCGGTCGTAATGTCACAATCATTTTACTGGGCAGGACAAGCGATGTATCGGAGGAGCCGGCGGCCACTAATTTGCGGATATGTATGAATCTACTTAGGTGCAGGATAATAGAGGCTAGGGATGAGTACACGCTTCTAATGCATCAGGACTTAATATTGAAGTGGCCTCAAGTGATAATTGATGCTGTTCTAGGCATTGGAGTTAAGGGGCGATTAAGGCAGCCTCATGCGACTGCCATCGACTTAATGAATATGTCCTCCGCGCCTAAGGTGGCTGTTGATGTCCCCAGCGGCCTCGACTCCGATACAGGTAATGTTTGGGATAAGGCAGTTAAGGCGGATGTGACCGTGACCATGCATATGGCTAAGCACGGCTTACTCGCTGAATCAGCCAAGCAATATGTGGGCGAATTAATTGTGGCGGATATAGGAATACCCAGGGAGGCATCCCTAATAGTGGGGGCGGGCGATATGTTATTGTTAAGATATGGAAGAGACATTAACTCCAAGAAGGGGGATAATGGTAGAATAATGGTGGTGGGGGGGTCCCGGGACTTCACCGGCGCGGCTCTATTCACGGGATTATCCGCGCTAATCATGGGGGCTGACTTAGTTAATATTTATGCGCCTCGCGACGTTGCGCATGATATACGCAGCAATAATCCCAGCATAATTTCCATTCCATTAGATGGAGACGCGTTAGGAGAGTCGCATGTGGGATTCATAGTGGAGGAGATGAGGAAGTTCCATGTGCTAGCCATTGGCCCCGGCCTAGGCCTAAAGGAGGAAACGCAGAAAGCCGTAGTAAATATAATTGATTCCGCCGTTAAGTTAGGCAAGAAGGTGGTGATCGATGCAGATGCGATAAAGGCGATAGGCAGCTCTGGCAGGCTTGATTTATTGAAGGGATTGATAGTTACTCCACATGCAGGGGAATTCAAGCAATTATTCGGGGTAGAGGTTAGCGCCGTTGATCCATTGGAGCGCGGCGAATTGGTTAGGAAGATAGTCGCTGAGAAGGCCCCGGGCTCCATAGTTCTACTTAAGGGCAATACCGATGTGGTGACGGATGGGGTTAGGATTAAGCTGAATAAGACCGGTAATCCCGGGATGGCGATTGGGGGAACCGGCGATGTATTGACGGGCGTAACGGCGTACCTAGCATTTAAGTTAAGCGATCAACTTGAGGCAGCCGCGATAGCTGCATTCATAACGGGCTTAGCGGGCGACCTTGCCGTGATCGATAAGGGATTCCACATAACTCCCCTCGACGTAGTGGATAGGCTTCCGAAGGTGCTCTCCATGTTCTTCGATGTGAGGAGGTCAGTCATCGATTCACTGCATCCCCAGGTGCGTGGCTTCCTAGGTGCTGCCGGGTCCTTATGATGAATCCCCTCCCAAGCCCCCTCAACTCGCTTGGGGAGACCATGAGGCGACCCACCCCTATTACATTGCTTGACTGATCCTTGATGGCTATATCCATTCCAGCCCTGGCATTAATTATATCAATTACCATTGAGAGAGGGACATTCCTTCCCTGCCGTATAAATGGCACAGCCTCATCCCTCACCACGGCGTATGAGTCGATGAAGCGTGCCCCGAGGAGGGTTGGCAATAAGTAGCCATCGCTTGCCCTGATCGAGAACGCTAGCTCCCCATTATAGTAAACCTGCCTAACCCTATTCAGAACCGGATTGAATTCGATGCTTAGGTCGCCCCCCATTAATCTCTCCACGGTGCCCTTGCCATACTCATATGATATTATCGTTAAAGCCCTGCGAATTAGGTATGGGTCCCGCGTCTTCATTTGCTAACCCACCGTGTGGATCGTCACGTAATTACTATCAACGCTGTTAGATAGAAGGGTCGTATGTATTTCGCCAATTATCTGCTTGCCGGCGCCTAATTCCCGCAATAATGAGGCTAGAACCGCGCTTGTTTTCTCGTCTAGGCAATAATCCATATTATCAATCAACACTATGCTTCCAGTCTCGCTTGCCATTAATTGAGTTGTTATTGCCAGTATTGTCTTTAAGCTGCAAGGTACTTCTCCACCCATTATTTCATTATTATTCTTATCCACATAGGTTATTCCAATGCCATCCCCCACGAGGCCGGCCCGCAGCCTTCTATAGCCGAGTCCATCGATTGCCTTTCGCAGGAATCGAATCTTCCCATCCATCCTAGGCTCCATGCTTAACCTAGCCAAGACCTCTACGGTGTATTCGCCGTGGGTTCCCACCCAAGACTTTCCACTTATCTTGGAGACCGGCGGGAAATCAAAGTAGGGACCTAAGTAATAAACCCTTAGATTAGCTAATTGCCGTGACATGAATCGCACTACATCCATGACGGTTTCATATAGTGTTGCGAATTCATCTATTAATTGAACAGCATTGCTTCCCTTAAGGGATAATCCCTCAGCGGATAGGAATAATCCCGCATCCTTTACCTCCACGTCTAGGGGCACCTTAATGAAGCTCCCCTCCGCCCCTCGTCGGGATACCAGCAGCGTGCCTTTATCAGTTCTAATCACTTGCTCCACTGCATTCTCATGCCTGGCCACGGCTATGGTTAGCATGCCATCTATTGTAGGCAAATTAACGGCTGAAAGCCTCTCATTTATGTCGCTCACCCGCCACTGGGATGTATTGAATGTTAGCTCCACATTGCCCTCCATCATCAATATGGAATTCAAGTCATTCCCAATGCCCGATAATAATCCATAAACTACCTTGAGTATCAGCGACTTACCGATTCCCGGGAATCCGCTTATCAACGTAACCGGGGAGAGGTCAAGCTCCTTCTCCACATTATTAGCGAACTTGGATTTCACTCTAATCAGCATTGATCAACGAAGCGTTGAACCCATTATAAACTTGCCCGCGTTAAGGCTCATTGCTTCAATAATGGTTCCTCATGGCTAATATTGGGGATTAATGAAGCGGAAATAAGGCAATAAAGAGGATATACAGGAATTACTCTTCCTTGCCTGTCAATATCTTGTACTTATCTATATCGCGCAGTATCTTTATCTCCTCCTCGGTTGGGTCGCAGATTGCTCCCACATTGCTGGCCACCTCTATCTCAAAGCTGCTGTTTGCCTGTACCTCATCCAGCGATACTCCCGGCATTAATGCTATTAACCGCATCCTCTTGTTCTTGCCGTTAAAATCATATAATCCAAGTTGGGTCACCACCATCCAGGGGCCAGACGGTGTCGGTAATCCAGCCTCCTTCCGTGAATCTCCTCCCTGCAGCCATCCAGGCGTGGTTATGAAGTCAACCTTAGGCACGAACTTCCTCTTGTCTTGCCGCATTATTATCATCACCTTATTAGAGAGGGAACCCACCTCATTAGCCCCACCGCTTCCCGGCAGCCTAACGGATGGTTTCTCCCATGAGCCTATCACAGTCGTGTTTAAGTTACCATACGGATCTATTTGCGCCCCGCCTAGTAATCCCAGATCTATGCGGCCCGTGGATGCCAGTGACATAACGTAATCCATGGTAGTCGTCATGAAGCCGCCCTTATAGGTCCTAGTATCAGCCACCGATATTGGCAAATGCCTCGGTGCGTGGGATATTCCGCCCGATTCATATATAAGCGTTATTTCATGCATATAAAGCCTTGCGGCTAGGGTGGCCGCCAGCAATGGTAGGCCCGTTCCAACGAATATGGTTTTTGCTTGGGATTTCGCTATCATTCTAGCAGCCGCTATTGCCATTAATTCGGTTTTACTGAAGTTCATTTCCTATTCACCCATGGATACTCGGGCTCCATGAATCCCTCCTCTATGTCCTCCAGCATCTTTAATTTCTTTAGGCCAACCTTATTCTCCAAGTAGTCCCAGTAATCCTTTGAGTCAAGTATGTACTTCTTAATGTATTCCCGGGCTCCCTCCTCGCTTTCAGTGACCCTGAGGAACTCATAGAGGTGATCCTCATCCCAGTAATACTTTGTCGGCATCAACGTTGGATGGGCACCGTATGGCTGAACTACCACAGCATCCACTAGGAAGTGAGGTATAGTGGTTCTCCATGGTTCCTCCCTCACATGCTCGGGCGACACCAATTCCTCAGTAACTATCACGAGGCTCTTCGCTGCCCTGACCAGATTGAAATCAGCCATTAGGGGTCCAATTATCTGTGCATTGCCGTATTTATCTGCCTTATGCACATGAACCACAGCCACATCGGGCCAACAGGCAGGCACCATTGTGATGGGTTTTCCAGTCATTGGGTCAATCACTTGCATGGCAGCGCTTTTCCTAAACGTATCGCTTCCTAGTAAAGATCGTATGGGCGTCCAGGGAATACCCATGGCCGCTGCCCTGAGTCTCCACTGAAAACTCCCGAGGGACCACTCTGAGAGTATCTTGACTTTACCAGTCTCGAATAATTTTCGTATTCCCCTCAATAATCCCCTGACCTCCAGGGAAGCGGTGAACGCCAACTCGACTTCGCTTGATGCGCCGGCCAATAGGAGGAGGCCATATATGTAATTATCGGGTACCATTAATAATTTAAGGTCTCTAATTCCTTGCCTAATCATTTCGTGAACGAATGCGACTGGGGTCCTAACGTAGCCGAAGCCGCCGAACATTAATGAATTCCCCGGCTTTATGAATGTCTTCACTGCCTCCCTCATCTCCATTACCTTATCTCTAAGGCCCTTATCCTTGCCTGCGAACCACTCCCTCATCTCATCTGGGTCACTCCAGCAAATAGTGGTGCCCTCGCCTTTAACTACGTCCATGGGCGTTTCTTGAATATATGCATATATATTTTTTATTGCAGCATTTAAGGCATGGATTCCAGATCAACCCCCACCAGATAAACGCCGCCTCAATTCATGGAATTATGAGCATTGCCCCCTCAATGCTGGATTAGTGGATTCCGAGGTGCATGACTATAGTTGGGCCCCGCATGTCTGATTCATTGGCCTCAATCATAATGCTTATAGCGAAGCGTGGGACTTTACGCGTCATGGGCGAGCGTTTTGAGGAGTATGTTGCCTCCCTTCTAGGTAATCTGGGGTATTCCGTGCTTGGGAGCAGGGTGAAGGTGGAGTCCGGCGGGATTGAGGTTGGGGAGGTTGATTTATTAGTGATGGATCCAGCTGGGGTTAAGTACGCCGTTGAGGTGAAGTCGGGTAGGGTCGATGTGAGTGGAATAAGGCAGGCATACACTAATGCGGTGGTGCTGGGCGTGAAGCCCATGGTTGTGGCGAGGGGTTTCTCAAATGATTCTGCTTCTCAGTTAGCCAATGAGTTGGGCGTGAAGGTAATTACCTTGGCCGAGTCAGTCGTATTAGGCATGGATGAGCTTAGGCTGGCCTTAATCGATGCTCTTTACCAATTCGTGGCCGAACTAATCGAGCCTGTGGGCAGCGCAATGCGGCGCGGCGTATCTATGGATCTCATTGATGCATTAATAGAATGCAATAGTATTGATTGCATATGTAATAAATTAAACATGAATGATTGTAGTAAAATAATGGAGTCTCTTAAGGATGAATTTAATGTAAACAATGCATCTCTTAGAAAATTAAGGGTATTAGCATTTATATATAAATTATTTATGTCGGCTACCGGCAAATAACACTTCGTCAACAGCATTTATTATTATGGAGAAACCTTAAAAAACAACCTACTGGCAACGGTGTCGGTGCATCTATGAAACCGACTATCGACGATATAAAGCATTTATATAAGCCAAAGGTGCTACCAATAGAATGGAGAAACGACGGCCGCTTAATCCTCTTGGATCAATCCAAGTTACCGTTCGAGACAACTTATGTTACTCTATCCTCGCCGGAGGCCACGGCGGACGCCATACACAGCATGAAGGTGAGGGGCGCGCCCGCAATAGGCATAACGGCGGCGTATGGCATGGTGCTTGCCTTATTCAACTCATCCCCCTCCAGCTTAGAGGAGTCAATACAAGCATTGAGGAGGGCAAAGACGGTGTTAGATGCCGCTAGACCCACGGCAATTAATTTGGCTTGGGCAACCAGGAGAATGCTTGATAAAGCAACTAAGCACGTTAATGAAGGCACAGCCAAGACTCCAGCGCAGCTGCGGGAACTCTTGATAGAGGAGGCCAATACCATATTCGATGAGGAATATGAGGCTGAAATAGCCATGGGCCTTCACGGTTTGGAGAAAATAAATGAGGGAGACACGGTGCTAACCCAATGCAATGCAGGCGGATTAGCCACGGGAACAGGGCTGGGAACCGCAACGGCCCCCGTTAAGATAGCCCATGCATTGGGAATCAAGGTCTCCATGATAGCCCCTGAAACCAGGCCTTGGCTCCAGGGCGCGCGGCTAACTGTATATGAATTAATAATGGAGGGCATACCGACGACTCTGATAACGGATACCGCCGTTGGGCTAGTCATGTATAAAGGCATGGTTAATAGCGTGATGGTTGGAGCCGACAGAATATTGAGGGATGGGCATGTCTTCAATAAGATAGGCACAATGAAGGAGGCCATAATAGCCCATGAATTCGGCATTCCATTCTATGCCTTAGCCCCCTCATCCACCTTCGATATGAAGAGCAAGGTTGATGAAGTGGTGATAGAGGAGCGTGACCCGGATGAAGTGAGGAAAATAAGGGGAGTACCCATAACTGTGGAGGGGGTTCCAGTCTATAATCCAGTATTTGACCCTACCCCTCCTAAGTACGTTACTGGGATTATTACGGAGAAAGGAATAATATACCCCCCCTTCTCTAGAAATATACCGAGGGTGATAGGTGAGTAATATGGAGGACCTCGACACTAAAATAACTAGGGCAATAGTTGAGTTGATTCGTCGCAGCAAGGGACGCAAATTAACCCTAAAGGCAACGGTTCTAGTAAGAGTGGCGGGCCTCGATGAGAGGCACAAGAATATATTGAAGGCGGCCAGATTATTAAGTAAATTAGCCGGGGAGAGGGTCATTAAGATAGAGAGGAAGGTCAAGACCTCCAAATCAAAATCAATAATGTATGTAGTGGATGAGTCGCTGGATATTTGGCACCTATCAAAGAATAAACCGGATGAAGCAACCAGTTTCCTGGGTTCCCTCACGAGGAGGTTCCGCGCTAATTCACCTCCAACCCAAATGCGTAGGTGAATCCCTTAATTCGATATATTCATATTCATCATTCCATTTACGCTTTAAGTTAATTCATACCCATTGGCGTATGAATTAGATGAGCTCAGTGACTTCCAACGCCGTTTCCGCGGCCTTCCTTGTTATGCCGTCTGTTCCCAATATAGTGTATCTGTCGGGCCTTATTGTGTGAGCCATGGTTAATGCCTCTATGGCCATCTCCTTATCTATGCCTATATCGCTTAGCTTAGTTGGTATGCCTAGTTCCTGCATTGTCTTCTTTATTCTGCGCCAATTAAGGCCATGTAGGTAAGCCATAGCTATGGTGCCCAAGGCAACTTGCTCTCCATGTAGTGGGCTCCTCATTCCTCTCTCCTTAGTCAATAGTTCCAATGCATGGCTAAAGAGATGCTCGGATCCACTGCATGGTCGTGAACTACCGGCTATCGCCATTGCTACCCCGCATCCTATTAATGCCTTAACCACTATCCTGGTCGCCCCCTCATCATGTCTCTTCAAGTTCTGTTTATTCCTCATTATTATTTGGTAACTAGATAACGCCAGCGTCGCCGCGTATTCACTGAATGATTCCCCCTTTATTTTAGCCCCCAATTCCCAATCCTTCACGGCAATCAATTTACCTATTAATTCGCCGATGCCAGCAGTTAAGTATCTCCTAGGTGCCTCCGTTATTATCGATGTATCCGCTATTATCGCTAGGGGCGTCTTATGGATCTTCGGGTACCCTAGCCGCATTAATTCTAATTGAAGCGTGTAAGAAACATAGGGGGACGCTATGCCATCGTGGCTGGCCACCGTGGGAACAGATATGAATGGCTTATCCAGGAGGAATGCGATGGCTTTCCCAGCATCCACTATTCTTCCTCCCCCAATGCTTATCACTGCATCAATTCCCCTGTATCTATGCGCCAGGCCAGTTATGACTTCAGCATTAACCGAGTCCACCTCCTCCGTAATCATGTTGTTTCCCGCTAAGCCGCCTAGGGCCTTCTTACTGTGCGTGGTTCCAGTTAATACTAATGCGCTTGGCCCTAGCTTCAGCATGCTTAATATCTTGCCGACGTTATTTATGGCTCCGGGCCCAAACAGCGTATACCTAGGTATCTCCAATTCTTCGAGTTCCTTCATTTTACGCGTACAACTATTAGGCGAGTTATTTAACTTTACGAGGGCTCCACGAGGCAGCTTCATTTATGGAGATGGTGAACGAAAATGAAGATCTACATCGCTTTTGGTTTCCCCGCCTTTGAGGGATTGGGTTCCTCGGGAGTCTTGGGGGTTGCATCCCTTAATGTCCTGAAGAAATTGATCAAGGTAAAAAACCAAGTACATGTATTGCGGCATTTAGATATGGTGGAGGGCTCCTCATTTCCATCCCTGGAGGCAATCCCTCATTCTTTTTTATCATACAGGGAAGAAGGCTGGCGATTAGTTCCTCTAGGTGAAGAGTTTGCCAAATATTTTTAAATACGAGTTAAATGAAGTTAGAGTGGATATCGATATCAAGTCGATTCTGGTGGATGTGGGTAAAGGCGCTGCTTCCCTCATTATAAGTAAGTCCACTGACTCATCCTATAAGTCCATAATTAAGGAAGGAAAGAGCGATGTCACTAGGCGAATAGATTGGGAAGTTGAGGATTTCATAATAGGATACCTGAAGGAGAGGGGGATTCCAGCAATTGTTTTGACGGAGGAGCGAAACCTAGTCAGGATAAGCAATGACCCATATTACTTATTCGTGATAGATCCATTGGATGGTTCCCTGAATTTCGTGATGGATATACCGTTTTACTCCATATCCATAGGCGTAGCCAGGTACTCCGGGGATCCCAAGATGAAGGACCTAATTGCGGGCATAATAGTTGATGTTCAGCGGGATGCGTATTATTATGCGGAGGCCGGGAAGGGGATATATGTAAAGGGCAATACCGTTAAGCCCTTGGGGGATGCATTGGATAAGCCGATTGCCTCGATATACATGGAGCCATCAATAGGGGTGGATACATTCACTAGGATAAAGAGGATTTATGATGATTTAGGAGCATTTAAGGTACGTACACTTGGCTCATCAAGTCTAGAGGCCACTTTAGCATCTTTCGGCCGCTTCCTATTCTTCATGGATATCAGGAATAAGTTAAGGGTATTCGATATAGCCGCCGCATACGTCATAGCCAAGGAATTAGGCGCTTACGTGATAAACCCGCTGGGGGCATCATTGGATGAATTGGAGATATTAAGCCAGCCAAGGATAAACATAGTTGTGACTCAGAGCAAGAAGGTAGTGGACTCCATTAGGCACGCATTCAGTAATTGATTATTGAGAAACACATGAAGAATCCATGTGGTTTTTAACAGCAAGTTTTTGGATTTATATACTTAATAAGGAATTCATTCATGGCTCTACTCACCTAAGTTAAGAATTACTCTTTAAAATAACAATGTGAAGCAGCATCATGGTGACAGCGCCTAGTTATTCCTGCCCGAATTGCGGGGACCCCTTAACGGTAAGGATTCAGAATAACATAGTATCGATTGGGTGCATGAGTTGTAGAGTGGTGGTATTTATATCCAGGAGCGAATTAATTAAGAGCATTGGCGAAAACGAGGAAAGCCTTGATTTGATAATGGATGCATTATTCCAGAAATACGTGAGGGGATTAAGCAGGGTACTCCAAAGGAGGAGACTGGCGAGCGAAATCATTAAGAGCGGGGAAAACAATTAATGAGGCTGAGTAGAGGTGAATGGGAATAGCGGCAATAATGCTCAGATGAAGGAATTCCTCCTCCTTCTCTCCAAGAAGGTAGGCTATAGGCTCTCCAGGTTGCTGGATATAGTTGAATATGCTAGGGAAGCAACGATAATTGAGGTGAAGGAGGAAAGCGGCGGCGTCACGGGGATCCGTCTAAGCTTCAAGTCCGAGACCCGTGATGATGTTTATCACTACGCGTCAATTGGTAGATACGGCGCTAAGTGTACCTGTGAGGCGAATACCTTAGGGAATGAGTTATGTAAGCACATACTTGCCGGGGTAATAATAATGGAAGCCATAAACCTAAATAAGTATGGTAAAAGCCTTGACTTGAATGAGATGAAGTGGTTAAGCCCCAATGCAGCTGAATCCGAGATTCAGAACCCTGGTACCTCATCAAAGATCAGAGATGGCGGTCCTCAACACATGAAGCCCTAGAATCCGGAAACAATTTATTAGCTTTCTCCCAATGAATGAAAGCCACATGGGCTCCTCGCATTAATGTTTTTAATGTGATTAAGGGCGGCTCTCTAGATGCATGTTAATGCTGTAACAATAGGGGATTACGCAATAAATAAGGAGTTAGGCAAGAAGGGTTCCTCAACGGATATAACGATTTACCATAGGAGGATCGATGATGATGTTGTGACCCTCATAGAGCCAACCAAGTACCCCGAGAAGTATCAACCCCTGATAAAGGCTATGGCATATGCTGATGCAGCCTTAATTAATCCTCTCCAAATAGATGCATTCCTGGGCGAGGCATTAATCACCCTAGAGTTAATGGGGATGCGGCAGGTACTCGTTATTTCAAATCATGACTCACTAAAGAAGGTAGCCAATGAGTTGGGGACTAATTACAAGTATCTTGATGCATATGGAGCACTGGAGGAGTTGCGACGATTGGGTCCAGCGTCTCTCAGCAACTCGCCGCTAGTCATAATAGATCAAGCATTCAACGTGAAGAGCGTGGGCACGGTGATTCTCGGATTCATTAAGGGAGGCAAGATAGGGGTGCATGATAAATTAAAGCTACAACCAAAGGGCATAGAGGTTGAGGTCAGATCAATTCAAATACAGGACGTGAATTATGATGAGGCGGAACTCGGCACGCGGGTAGGGCTAGCCCTGAAGGGGGTAAGCGCTGATGATATAGAGGAGGGAGATGTGTTATGCATTGATTGCCGCGCATCAAGTATGATTAGGGGGCATTTCAATCCTAATAAGTACTTTAAGCAGGGGACTCAGGGTCAATTACATATATCGATGGGCTCCAAGATTCGTCCCATTAAGTCAATGAGACTTGAGCAATCCACTGCATATATAGAGGTGGATTCCCCCATGCCCATCGTGTCCAGCCGCGCGGCAGTGATGAAGCTGGATGCAAAGCCTCCGCGAATAGTGGGCAGCATAGAGATTGAGTGACTCCTTCCCGCCCAGGTATGGGTATTACTCTGCGTCCCCTCAATAATTAGTGGGTAACTCGCTCTTAATGGTCGGCCGGGAGCGAGTTGCTGGAAGCAACTGAAAGTTTCTCTATCGGCTTAATGCATTTAATGAAATTTCATGAGATGAGGAGGATTATCTAGTTTTGGTTTATTGCGGGTTAATTGTTTGGGTTTAGTGTTTTGTGCGTGGTGTGGTTAAATTTAAAAATAGGATAATTATCCTATTTCTCATGAAGAGGACCACACTCATAGCAATCACGGCCGCCGTGATGATTCTAGTGATCGCCGTGATACTCCTCTATATCCATAACTCCGCAGGAAGGAGTACAGTTACTCCAATGGAGAGGATAGCATCGCTGGACCCAACCTGCACGCAATTACTCTTCTCCCTTGGCCTTGGCCACGATGTTGTGGAGATGGATACGTATTCAGCTCAGTTACTGGCCTACTTCAATGAATCGCCGAAAACCAATGTGACTATACTGTCATCGATCTGGCCCTTCCCCTCCCTAGAATCCATAGTTAATGCATCGCCCAGCATAATATGCTATGATTATGGCTGGTATGGTCCCCAATTATCGAAGATAAGCGGCTATAATTGGACCATAATAGTGATAAATGGAACATCTGACACCAATATGAGCCAGATAGAGAACGACGTTCGATCAGCTGGCTTAAAGCTGGGAATCACGGGAGCGGCCTCCGCTGTGATTAATTCCATGAATTCAGTCCTAAGCTCCATATCATCCGCGACCCAGGGCAGCGAGAGACCCACCGTTATTTACCTGGATGGCGTTAACCCGATATACTCCGCATCATACAACACGTTTATTGGAAATGAGATAAAGTTAGCTAATGGAATTGATGTGGTGAACACCACGAATCCATGGCCCCAGCTCTCGCCCTCGCAATTCCTCCTCTATAATGCAGATTACATAATTGCATCGGACTTCATGGGTAACTGCTCCGCCACGCTTCAAGCAATACTTAGTTTGCCGGGCATAAATACCGTTAATGCGGTTAAGGAGAATCATATATATATAATTGGAAATCTTGGACAAAGCCTTATTGAGGAGCCTGGGCCCCTCTCCGTTTATGGGGTTAAGCTAATTGCCTATATTCTGCATGCTTCCTCATTCAATGCCTCTCCCCCTCATTGCATTAATGCGACTTGGATAATGAATAACATAAGGCCAGAGTTGGGTAGCGGATGAGGCTCCTCAAAGCGGCCTTGATCGCATTAGTTTTATTGAGTATCCTCCTCAATATGGTAATCGGCACAGTTAAGGTGCCCCTAAGGTATATCCTAATGCCCAGCGGCATCTATAAAATAATAATAATCGACATAAGGCTTCCCGAGGCATTAACGGGAGTATTGGTGGGCTTCATATTGGGAATGACTGGCGCAACTTTCCAAAGCATTTTCAGGAATCCGCTTGTCGATCCATTCACGATAGGCAATGCGGGTGCCGCGGTGCTAGGCGCTTTGCTGGCCTACTTATTGATACTAATGCACCTAATTAACTCCTATCTCTCCCTCGTGGCGATGCCATTGCTTGCCTTCGTTTTCGCCCTAGCCACTAGCCTAGCCGTGTCATATATGGGTTCACGCGGTGGACCACTTGGATTAGTATTGGTGGGCGTCATGTTCACGCTCCTGACTTCATCCCTAATCATAATAATTGAGATACTCATATCGGAGATAAATCCATCAGCCATAGTGCAGCCACTCTACGTGCTATACGGCGACTTAAACGGCATATCATGGAGTAACTTACTGGCAATAACGATTGCCTCGCTGGTTCCCCTCATGATATTGATTAATTATGGGAAGCAACTGGACATAATGCTTCTCGGCGATGATGTTGCCCACGCAAGCGGCTTAGACCCAGGTAGAACCAGATTCATGCTGCTTTCCCTGGCATCCATACCGATAGCCACCGCAATGGCATTCACGGGAATAATAGGCTTCGTGGGTTTAGTGTCTCCATATGTGGCTAGGTATGCTGAGGGTCGGGGATCCCATACTGCAGTGCTCCCCACGTCGGGAATAATCGGTGCATTAATGCTTTCCTTATCAAACGCCATCTCTAGATCCATATCTAACTACATAATACCGATAACCGCGGTCACGGGCATAGTTGGAATACCATTGATAATACTAATGCTTTACCGGGGTGCCTATAGTGCCGCAAAGGTATAGCATTGAATTCAAGGGAGTCTCGGCCGGTTACGGGAAGCGAGTAATCATTAGCGACATAACGTTCTCCACGCCCTCGCCGGGCTTAACCACTATACTGGGCCCAAATGGGGTTGGCAAATCAACCCTGCTTAAGGTTTTAATAGGATCCCTAAAACCATTGCGTGGATCCATCTCCATCGATGGAAGGAACCTGGATCAAGTGAAGGATAGATCCATATACTTATCATATGCGCCATCGGAGTCGCCGAACATGTTTAACATGAGGGTTATAGAGGTAATCATGTCTGCGCGGAGGGGGAGCAAATGGGTTACTTGGGAGAATGCATTAGAGGCCCTTAGATTTGTTGGAATCGAGTCCCTCATTAATTATTTCTTCGAAGAACTCAGCACCGGCCAGAAGCGGCTTGTTCTATTAGCTAGGGCGCTCGCGACGGGTGCCCCCATCATCATCGTCGATGAACCAACGGCTAACCTAGACTTAGGCAATCAATTGAGGATACATGGGATCCTGAGGAAAATGGCGAACCTATCTACCGTGATCGTTGCTTCCCACGATGTGGAGCTCGCGCTGGAGAGCGACTTAATAATAGCGATTAAGGGCGGCCGCATACTAATGCAGGGGTCACCGGATGCATTAACGCCTAATGTGATCGCGGCCCTTTATGACATTGATGAATCCAGACTAGATGCTTTGAGCGCCATTATGCGGAAACGATTGAGCGGGGTTCAATGATTTTTGAGCAAAGGGTTCTTCAGGGCGGGGAGGAGGCCAGTGATGCATATATGTCCATTAATTCTTTTATTAGGGAAGCCATCAAAATGGAATCCATATGTCCATTAATTATCTTCATTAAGTAGGTTTTATCTTCATTAAATTCATGCGCGGCGGCCAGCATGTACTTGCCTTTATCGGTTATGCAAAGTTGCGCTTCCTCGGGGGGTTGATAGAGATCTATGGTTATATGAGTTGAATTGCCATTGCACTGCATGTTGACTTTATTGCTCACATCCATTAATGCGATAATTGATTCATTAGCCATGCAGTAAATAGTTAATGTGACTGGAGCGAGGCCCCCTTTAAGTATAATCATGGCCGTCGCCTTCACGCTTTTTCCAGGAACCTCATACACATAAACATCGAGAATCCCTAATTCCATCCTGTAATCATTATATGCATCCATGACTGACTTAATGAAGGAGGAGCCACATAATCCCCTGCCCCCAATCCGCTTCCTAATCATTGAGGAACCACGATTACAGCAATAATATTTATGCTTACTGACCTCCTCCCCGCCATTTGGGTTTCCCGAGGCCTTGTGGGTTACGCCCCATTACGGGCGCTACTCGGTTGTGATCCATGATAAAGGATAAAGGCTTCCTAATCGTTGAGATCGCTATTGTTCACTTAGTTTTTGTTTCCGCTTTTTCTATTGGCTCGTTCCTCGATGAATCTTTGCATACGGTTCTTTGATGACTCTCCTAGGGCCAGTAGGGCCAATTCCTTTATGGCGTTCTTAATATCATTATTGCGGTTCTTATTGAGGTATCGCTTAATGGTTTTTATTGAGGTGGGATCAACCTTCTTCAGTTCATTCAGTACATTGATTACCTTACTCGTTAATTCCTGGCTGGGAACCACATAATCAATTAAGCCGATTCGAAGCGCCTCATCAGCATTTAGTTCCCTGCCCGTGAGTGCTAAGTCTATTATTGATCGCCCAAGGGCTGCGTATCCTATGCTTATGGCTATTGGAGGTATGAGGCCAATTCGCCCCTCCGGTATAGCAAATCTTGAGTCAATAGTTGCGATAACTATGTCCGCAGCCATCAGTATCTCGCATCCACCGCCATAGGCTAAGCCATTTACTGCCGCTATTATGGGCTTCTCGGAGTTAAGCATTGCCTCGACGGCCTTCATTAGGTTCGTGAAGAAATTAATGCTTTCCTTCTTGGTTGAGAGGGATAGCATTGAGTTTATGTCATCCCCGGCGGAGAAGGCTCGTCCAGTGCCCGTTATCACTATTGCAATGGAGTCATCGTATTGGGAGTCCTCTATGTACTTATTTAGGAGCATCCATGATTCCTCATCAAATGCATTTAATTTTTCCGGCCTATTTAAAATTATCCATGATGCATCATATTCTTTCATAAAGAGAACTTTACTGCTCATAATTATTAAATAATAGTATTACTTAGGGGTTTTTATGCATTACTAAGACATGCATACTTAAAAACATCTATGATCGCCATCATGTTTGGATCGATATCCTTTTAATAAGGCTGAAAACAAAGCTGTGGTAGGCGATGCTTATTTGATTAATACGGACCTGGTTTTAATAGCTATAGCAATGATAATTCTAATAGGCTACTTAGGCGATGCATTGTTCAGGGCCACTCGAATACCGGAGATATTGATATTAATGTTGATAGGAATCATCCTTGTCCCCCTTGGTCACCTCGTGCCGGATAGGTATGTTGAGGTGCTTAGGCTTTTCGCTCCATTATTCGGAAGCATAGCGCTGGTCATTATAATGTTTGATGGAGGGCGCAAAATAGATTTTGGTTCCCTCACGGCCAGCGCACTTGGCCTATTACTGGGTCTCCTCGATGTATTGCTGCCCATGTTCGTCATCGCGTTGATAATGAATTACTTATTTGGTTGGCCATATATTTATGGGGCAATGCTTGGGACAATAGTGGGGGAGACAACTGCGGTCGTTATAGTTCCCGTGGCTTCACGCATCAAAATACCAAGTGATCTCTATAATCTAGCGGTCACGGAGGCTACATTTAACTCCGTGGTGGAGATATTGATATTCTATCTATTACTCGTATTGATAACTGGCTCCTCATTCACTCCTCAATCCTATGCTAAGTACGTAGTGGATTACTTAAGCGTTGCCGTATTCATGGGCCTCGTCGTGGGCTTTCTTTGGCTCTTCGCACTCAATGTATTGAAGGGGACAAGGGGCTATGTGGCTACCATAGGCGTGGCATTCTTGTTATATGGAGTAGTGGATTACTTGGGCGGCGCCGCCGTCGTGTCCATATTGATATTCGCAATGATAATTGGCAATTATAGGGCGATTGGCCAGCACCTCAACTTATTCATAGATATACATGAGAAGGACATGGAGATAGTTGAGGGGGAGCTGGAGTTCATTGTGAGGACTTTCTTCTTCGTCTTCATAGGCATGATAGCCCTATTATCATTCACTTACTTCATTTACTCCCTGGTAATAACGATGTTTCTCCTGTTAATCAGATACATAGAGGTCAGGGCAATGATAAAGAAGGAGTATAGGGGATTCGTGTTTTCCCTGCTGCCAAGGGGATTAACGGTTGCAGTGCTATCCAGCATACTTTACTCAATGGGAGGCACATATTTTAACGATATATTCTATTTATCATTTATGGTTATAATACTGACCAATATCATAGCCAGCGCAGCCATAAGTCGCTCGGCCCACTCATTGGAGAAAAGCATAGAGACAGGGAAGGAATCTCCAAGCAATGGATCCAGTGATTAAAAATAAATAAAAACACCCGACTCGATTCCTTCACGATCGATGTTGAGGGCCATAGTTATCGGTGGGGGAATAGCAGGCTCATTCATATCCCACTTCCTCCAGGAGACGGGGGTGGACGTGTTAATGATAAGCGAAAAAACGACTTATCCCCCGATCGGCTTGATACACTCAATGCTTCTTCGCTTCGATACGGACATGGAACTAGCTAAGAGGACTCTGGAGATATATAGATCGCTTGATTGCTGCAGTTGGGTTTTGAAGGAGTACCCTGCCTATACATTTATTGGGGAAGAGGTGGACATAAATAAGTACATAAGGCTCTGGTCAAGCTATGGATCCGACTCCAGGGAGATAACTATTGAGGAGGCATCTAAATTAATGGGGATCAAATTAATGCCGGGAGGGAGGGCAATAATATCCAAGGATAGGTTGGTGAATATTGCAGGCATAGTTAATCACATTAGGTCGCGCGTGAAGGTAATCAATGGATTCGCTCGCCTCAAGAGGAATGCAGCGGGGTTCTCGGCACTAGTTAATGGAACCGAGTATAGAGGCGACATAATTATTGTGGCGGCGGGGGCAATAAACGGTAAATTACTAGGCGATGCCGGGGTAAGTGTTCCACTTAAATCGTATGGGTGCAGGGCATTGCTTTTATTGGTTGGCCCCAAGTTGGATAAGGCAATAATATATGATTACGTGAATCACTTCTATATGAGGCCGGCTACGCCGCTCACCGCATCCATAGGCGACGAGGAATCCCCCCTCGTGGATCCCCTTAATATGCCGAACCTAGTGACGCCTGACTTCATCACATCAATGAAGAATAGCTTCAAGTCCCGCTTCGGCAAGACACCGATTAGTTTACTTGGCAGGCAGGGCGCATGCGAATCATCGCCCGACATGTTCCCAATAATAGGCGAGGCAGCGACTGACCTATATATAATGGGCGCATTGAATGGTTATGGCGCGGAGATAGGGCCGGCATTGGCTGAGGCCCTGGTTAGCATAGTGCTGGGCGGAAAGCCTCGGCTGGATGTAAGTCGATACCTGCTGAGCAGGTATGCGGGCGCCGTGTTCCCAAGTGATTGGGAAATAGGTCACGAGCCGCATGAGGTTCTCTAATGCGCCTTGCTCTTCCTCTTCACTGCATTGCTGCGGCGATTATGGGTCACGGCGTTGTCATCGCTCAGTCCGCTTAATGTGCCGAGGAAGGTCATATCGGTCAGGTATATCTCCACATCCTTCTTCCTGTTCCATGGTTCCATATAATTAAGTATCGTATTGTGATTGGTTTTGCCCATTAATGCCGTTGGCACATCAATGCCTATCGTTAATGGATTAAATGTGGGCATCACTATCACCGTTACCTTGCCTCTCCCAACCCTTTTCCCATACATCCTCTCCGATAATTCCCTCTTACTAATCTCAAGCCTTATTATCACCGGCCTCCTCATTAAGTAGCCCGTGGAGTCCTGTATGCTTATGGCCGGATGGGTGTGTCCCATGACTATGACATCGCTTTTCACGAAGTCCTCCTCCCTCGGCTTACTATTGCCGTGAAGAAGCAGTAAATTCTTTGTTCCCTCCAACAATATGCCCCTGCTATCCACATACGTTACGTTCGGCATCCCCATGCCGCTTATGATTTTATCAAGTCCCCCATCGTGATTGCCCAGCACTATTAGCACATTCTCGAACTTGCTTGATAATCCAGCGATGAATTGCTTGGTCTCCAGCGTGGACTCAAGGGGCAGGGGAAGCTCATGCTTTAGGTCGCCCAGCACAACTATGCTATTCGCGCCCTCCTCCTCGGCGATCTTAATTATCTCATTAAGGATTTTTCCCGTCTGTGATGGAACCATGACTCCGCGAGCCGCCATATCGATCTCGATCCCAACATGCGTATCGGCCACTAAGAGCCACTTTCTCCCACCGATGGTAACCGCGATTCCCCTTGAGTCCATTTATGGCTATGAATTAAGAGAAAAGGATTTAACCTTTTCCGTTGCGGCAAGTTCTAATAACGTGTTCATTTGCGCTGGGAATCGGTGCATTTAATGCAGAATTAGTAACATTTAATGCGAATACTCATATTGAGGTAATTATGAGTCAACCACTACAGTTAGGTAAACCGGCGCCTGACTTCTGCGCCGATACTACGCAGGGACAAATATGCCTAAAGGATCTTAGAGGCAAGTGGGTTCTCTTCTTCAGTCACCCCGGCGACTTCACGCCGATATGCACCACGGAGTTCGTGGAATTCGCCAAGAGGTTCCCAGACTTCTCTAAGAGGGGGGTCTTCCTGATCGGGTTATCGATAGATACGGTGTTTAGCCACATATCCTGGACCCGCAATATACGGGAGAAGTTTGGGATAGATATACCGTTCCCAATAATAGGTGACCCAGAGGGAAAGGTGGCTAGGCTATTCGGCATGATTCCCGAGGGAAAAAGGGAAACGGTGAGGGCGGTTCTATTAATAGACCCGGACGGTAACATAGCTTGGATGGCGTATTACCCATACACTAATGGACGAAACATTGATGAGATAATTAGGGTGATCGATGCCATACAAACCACATATAAGTACGGAGTCTCCACGCCGGCTAATTGGAGGCCTGGTGATCCCGTCGTCGTTCCTGCTCCTAAAACTAAGGAGGAAGTTGATGCGAGGCTAAAGGATTCATCGGTGGAGTGCAAGGATTGGTACATTTGCTTCAAGAAGCTTGAGATAAAATAAGCAAGTAAGACCCCCTGCCAATTCTCAAAATCGAGATTAATTATTGAATATTAAGCCAAATACGATCCCAATAATGAACTTCGCGTTCTTATTTAGGCTTTATGGAGAATTTCAATTATATTTGGGAATTCACCGCGTTTGGTCCCGCGAGTTGGGAGGGCCAACTGTAACGCCGGCATCCTTAGAAGCAGGAACTAGAGTAATTGGTGGCCAGCATCATCTATGGCCCTCGATATGCCATATATTGATGCTCCGCTTACTGCGAGAGTTAATTCGCTCGCTATATTGAATTCCTGGAGCTCAGTGCCATAGTAATAGGCCCCCGTGAGTATTTGCTCTACGTTCTTGGCGATATTCGTGAAGTTCATGCTTATCGAGATGCTTGAGGCCCAGGACGCCAACAACGTGGTGGATATGGGTAATGTTATTGCGGTTGCTATTAATAATCCTCCCCACGTCCGCGTGTGCCTCAACACTATTAAATCAAAGCCTAAACCCGCTAATGCTGGGGAGTAATTCCCTATTTTCGAAAGCACATAGAAGAGCCATGCGTTCGACAATGCTAATTGAGCCATCCATTGAAAGTATTGGGTGGATTGACTAAGATACACGCTGAGCGGCGCCGTGACTATCGCTGCATCCAACGCAATTATGCCTAGATAGAGTCCCTCTAGGGTGGTTGATATCGATGTGAACATGAGGCTAAATGTGGCGGCTGGGTTCCCCGCTATTGATTGTAGGCCTATGGAGCTCCCCACTGCGGCCATTATCGTGTTTGATTTACTATAGATTATATAGAAGACTGCCAATAGCACTGCCCCATATACCGAATTATAGAGGTGCTCCTCCCCCTCCCTTCGTTGCTGTGCATTGCCTAGATTCATTCTGGCCAGGCCGTAGCCAACCTGGATCGCCATGGATAGGTAAATTATGCCCCAATTAATGTAGGGCTGTATCATGCCTATTCCATCCCGATAAAAATAAAGCTTTATGGTTAATTGGTTCCCATTAACCACACGTATTTAATAGCTAGCCGCATGATACATAATTAAGGCCCTGAAGATCTGTGAGGGGCGCATCATGAGTCCCTGATCGCGGGTCGGGGATGATTCTTTGGGACTGGAGAGGCGAGGAGCCATGAGCGATGAGGCGGCCATCAGAAGGAAATTGATAGCGGATATTGCTAGACTGGAGGTAGATCTAGAGGAGCTTCGATACGAGGTGGATGCCGACATCAATAGCGCCCGCTTATCCGCCGAAACCGCATTACAGAAATCCAACGAAGTGGAATTAAAGGTAAAGGAATTAGAAGCGGAGCTAAATACAATAATTGAGTTACTGAAGCCTAAGCCCAGTAGGAAAAAAGCAATAAGGCGATTACCAATTCTAGGCCTAATTATCCTCGGCTTAATTACGCATCAATGGCCAATTATAGCGGCGTGCCTGCTTTGCCTAATCCTTCAATCCCCCAACCCCTCCAAGGCTCCCCACATAATGGGGAGTGGCCATCCATGAGGGCCGATGAGCCTAAGATGAGTCGCGGAGGATAGGCACCCGAAGCCAAGTGATTTAGAGACCCCCTAGACTGAAAAGTGATGATCGTCGCCTCGGGAGGCCCTCCCACTAAGGGGAGGGTTATCCCTCCCGAGGCATGAATATGAATGACCAGAACATCCCATATCCGGTTAAAAATAGGGGCTCTCCGTGTAGGCTCGGGACGAGTGGATTCCGTGACCCCGGGAATCCCCATCAACGGCACGTGTTCCTGGGAATCGATATCAATAGGGCCAGCGCAAATTTAGCGATTATAGGATGCATGGATTCAATTAATGTATTTACGAAGACATTCACCAGCGAATTAAAGTCAATGGGCCTAGCCCATGCATCTAATTATGTAGGAATAATAGGTAATTACCTCATCAGTCATGTGAGGGTGGTATTTCCATCCTTTAACGATAATGAGATAGAGAAGCTGTTGACCGTGGCATTCACATCATGGGGCAATCTAAGTAATGCGGGTTGGATGGATTTCCTTAGGCTGGGCACAACCAGGTTCAGGCAATCATTGAGACAGGAACGGCGGCGAGAAGCAATGCTCATGATTGATGCGTTACATGTGGCCGTCTCATTCATGAGAAGCATGGGGATGGAAGTCGCTCTAGGCATTGAGGATCTACATGCAATGGAGAAAATAGGCGCAATGTATGACTTCGAGATAGACTTCATTAATTTCCTCAACAATATCGAATCAATGTTTCACTTGAACCCCCTTTCAGTGGAGCGTGTGGAGACTAGGCTTAACACTGGAACCACGTGGAGCGGCTCATTGATGAGGGGGAATAATGTATACCTCATCCTACTGAACCCGATGCATACGAGCAAGTTATGCAGCAGCTGCATGAGGCGTGGCCAGATCAATGAAGTGCGTAGGTTCGGTCGCCGTAATATATTGTGCAGCCATTGCGGTTCGATAATTGATAGGGATGAGAATGCGGCTGTGGTGATCGCGGTGATAGCCATGCTCATGCTCGGCGGTTACTTGCCCCAGACATCCATGCGGCAATGTTTTAAACACCCCCATTAACTTGGGATTCATGTATATCTCCAAGAGGGCTAACATAAAGACTAACCTGGTGGGGGACGCCGTTATATTTGGCCCCAGCATCGTTGGTGAGGGATCGATAATTGACGGCAACGTGACGATAGGGTACCCAATTAGGTCCACGCTTAAGAGGATTGGAAAAATGAGCGACATGGATGAATTAAGCACCGGCAGCATCATAGGTAGGAACTGCATATTGAGGAGTGGAACAATAATATATGAGGAATCCACCCTCGGGGATAACGTGGAGACTGGACACAATGTACTGATTAGGGAGAAGACCGAGATAGGCAATGGGACCAGGATAGGAACGGCCACGGTAATAGATGGCACTGTTAAGATAGGAAGCGGAGTGAGCATTCAAAGCATGGTGTATATACCAATAGGATCAATCATAGGCAATAACGTCTTCATAGGACCCAATGTGGTTATAACAAATGATAGGTACCCCCCAAGCAAGAGGCTTGATGGAGTCATCATAGAGGATAATGCCGCGATTGGAGCCAACTCCACCCTAATAGCGGGGATACGCATTGGCGCTGGATCAATGGTTGCCGCCGGTTCTGTGGTCACCAAGGATGTCCCGCCCAATGTCGTGGTTGCCGGTTCACCTGCCCGGGTCATATATGACAGAGCCACGTACCTGGAGAAACAGAAGAAATACGAAGCAAGCAGTAATCAAGCACATTAACTAGCATTGAATTAAAAAATGGGAAAAGGAATTACCTTTATTCAGGGGGATACTTGGATTTTAGTATTCTCATGAATTCCCTCATCCATTGGGGATGGTCTGGCCACGCCCGTGCGGACACCATCAAACCATCGACAACGGCCGCACCATCAACGAAGACGCCGCCCGCGTTCTCCACGTCGGGCTTAAGCGCTGGGTATGCCGATGATTTTCTGCCCTTTAACTCCCCAGCGGCCGCCAGTATCAATGGCGCATGGCATAACTGCGCAACCGGTTTATTCCGCTCGAAGAAATGCTTCACTATCCTCTGAACGTCTGGATCATTTCGTATATACTCGGGCGCCCTGCCTCCCGGAATCACGAGCGCAACATAATCCTCTGGATTAACTTCCTTGAAGGCTAAGTCGGCCTTAACTAGGTACCCAGGCTTCTCGGTGTAAGTGTCGAAGCCGGGCACGAAATCGTGCACAACGGTTTGAATCATTTTTCTGCTGGGCGCCGCTATGTGAACCTCATATCCCTCCTCCAATAATCTTTGGTAGGGGTAGAGGACCTCGAGGCTCTCCCCAGCATCGCCCGTCAGGATCAATACCTTATGCTTAGCCATATATAACTTGCCTGGTGGGCCTTAATATACTTTTATGGAGAGATTCGATTTGTGGCCCGCATTGCATTCCTCCGCATCACGATTGCTCCTTAATTATTTGGAGATGACGATTGCCCCGGTTGATGTTACTAGAACCATGTCCTCTATTCTGACTCCTATTCTATCCCTTATATAGACGCCCGGCTCTATGGTTACCACTTGGTTTTCCCGAAGCACATCGCCGCTGCTTGGACTGATGAATGGCCTCTCGTGAACCTCTATTCCCACGCCGTGGCCTAGGCTATGCATGAAGTACTTCGATAAGCCGTACTCCTCCAGCACCTTCCTGGCCACTGCATCTATATCGCTTGCCTTGACGCCCGGCTTAATGGCCTTTATTGCTTGATCGTGGGCATCCTTCACTGCGCCGTAGACATCCATCGCTGACTTATCGCTTTCCCCTGGCAGCATTGTGCGGGTTATATCCGCGCAGTAAAGCTTGTATCGGGCCCCCACATCCATAACCACGGCCTCCGTGCTTTGAATCATCTTATCGCTATACGTGTGATGGGGCTTGGCTCCATTTCCTCCGGATCCTATTATCGGCTCGAATGCCACTCCATTGCTTCCCCGCTCTATCATGTGCCTATACATGGATGCAGCCACATCGCGCTCCCTCCTCCCGCTTAATCCCTCCTCCAATACGTCCATAATGGAGTCTAGGGTTATCTTGGCTGCGCGCCTCATCAATTCGATTTCCTCCTGTGTCTTCACGCTCCTCATGTCCGTCAATTCATTGCTAACGTCGATTATGGCCGCATTTGGGGCCTTACTTTTTATCTCGCTGATCAACCAATTGCGTGACTCATCTATTGCGATCACTTTGTTCCCATTGCCTATTATGATATTTAACAATGATTCCTTGCTAATCATTTCTATATCCTCCGGGGCATTTATGGCGTAGGAGGCGTAGCCAAGCACTTTCACGTCGCTGTCCTGAAGCATTTCCCTGGCCCTATAGTAATCCAGGACCGGGACCACCGTGGTTACGCCGTCTCTATTTATTATGGTTAGGACCCCATCCCCATAATCGAGGAGGTACCCCATATTTGGTGGACTCATCAGTATCAATTCATCTGCTCCCTTCTCGTTGAGCAGCTTCATTAAAGAGTCGAGCTTCTGCTTAAGCATATATCCGAGGACAACTCATAGCTTTAATTTTTTCTTCTTCAACCATTTTGAATTAATCCCTGCGCTTCCCCGCTATGAAGTCCTCAACCCACTCCCGCGCAGTGTCCGGCGGCGCATGTATTGGGGGATTCTTGAATGCCCACGCCGCGACGCTGTATATGGGTCCACCCACTTCCCGATCCAATGCCAGCCTAGTTAATCTAAGCACGTCAACAGTTATTCCAGCGTTGTTCCAGGGATCGTGTACCTCCAGCATGACCTCCATCCTAATGGGGACCCCGGCCAAGCCTTGCGCCTCTATCAGCGTATGGGCGATTTTCCTGCTTTTCAGGAACGGTATGTAAGCGACGGGCGATATGTATGCATCGAATTGTTGATCCTCCGCCATCCTCTTAACGGCCTCAGTCTTGGTCTTCTCCTTCTGCCCCTTCCTGTAGGATAAATTGAGGAAGTCGGGCGTTCCGCCGACGTTTATTTGATACGTATCCACTATCTTGACTCCCCTTATCTCGAGGAGGTGAATCAGCGTTTTGTGAAGCACCGTTGCCCCTATCTGGTTCTGTATATCATCCCCCAGGAGAGGCAGGTTTGCATCCCTGAACTTGATTTGCCACTCCTTGGATACCGCTATTTGGGATGGCATGGCATTGATATACGCGGCTCCAGCCCTGAGCGCTGCCTCCCCATAGGCCTCGCTTGCCTTCTGTGAGCCCGTCGGCAAGTAGCTTATCAATATCTGCGCATCGCTTGCCTTCAACTCCTTGACCACATCATCTAGGCTCCCCTCGACGGTGGGCACAGCGGTTCCCCGTAATTCCGGGGCGATGCCGTCAAGGAGGGGCCCCGCCTTAACCGTTACTCCCGTTCTTCCCACGTCTGTTACCTTGTAGGCATTGTTGGGGGGAGCGAATATGGCTTCGCCCAAATCCTTTCCAACCTTTCTTGCATCGACATCGAATGCCGCCACTACCTTTATGTCCTGTATCCGGTACCCGTTAATTGATTTATAGGCAACCCCAACTGGTTCCTCGTCTCTATTGGAGTAGAAGTGCAGCCCCTGCACTAGAGCCGATGCGCAGTTGCCCACGCCCGCTATTGCCACCTTTATGTTTGTTTTCATGGCTTCACATATTAACGATAATTAATAAATTTTGCTATTAATGGCTATTAATATAGCTTCCCAATCCCGGCTGAAACCTAAAAACCCGCGGGCTCAACCTATTGAGATGGGCATCTTCGTATCGGTGGAGGGCATTGATGGCAGCGGCAAGACAACCATAGTTAACGCTGTAGCCTCAAGCCTAACGAAGCTAGGCATCAAGGTATACACCACTAAGGAACCATCGAACAGCGAAATAGGCAAGCTAATACGTTCCTGGGCACTTAAGAAGAACACCTCAATGCCGCACCCCTCGATCTATGCGCTCCTCTTCGTGGCGGATAGAACCATGCACTACATGAACGAGGTATCGCCCGCGCTCCTCGATAATGATGTGGTGATCAGCGAGAGGTACATGGAGTCCACCATTGCTTACCAAGGCGCTCTGGGAGTCTCGCTTGATTGGTTAATTCAATTACATAGATACGTGCCTCCCGCCGACCTAGTCATAATTCTAGACATAGATGTGGAGACAGCAATGCGGAGGCTCGAGACGCGGGGAGACCTCGAGGTATTTGAGAGGAGGACCTTATTGAACGGAGTGAGGTCGATATTCCTTGAGAGGGCTAGGGCAATGGGGTACCCGGTAATCGATGCGTCGCGAAGCGCCATGGATGTGGCCAGGGATGTCGAGGCAATCATAATGCGGAGGCTCAGCGCCCGTGGCGCCCAAAATGAGCGATAGCAATCATTAATGCAAAGACGGCTCCCACAGCCGCCACACCCATTATGGCCTCAACCCCGTTTCCTCCCCGGCTCATGTCGGGGGCACTGGGGACGGCGGCGCTGGAATTCAGGAGTGAGAGCAGCGCCTCCTCATCAACTATGGCCGGTAAATTAATGATGTAGGTCTGAGTTATCACTACGTCCAGGGAGTAAGGCGCAGTGGCATTGATGATCAGGTAATGCATGGCCTCCCTCCGCAATGCATTCAAGCCGCTTAGCTCATACTTGTATCTGGCAATCATTAATGACGCATTGGCCCTCTGGGCCCCAATGCTATTATTGATGGCTAGGCGAAGGCCAAGCATGGTAGTGCTTATGTTGAGATACATGCGGAGCACCCCTATTGATGCGTTCTCCATCTCCGCCGCGCTCCTCATTAAGGCAGCGGCGTCCCCCGTGGCATTGCCATATAGGGGCCTCGCCAAGTTAACCGCGCTAGTTGCATTCATTAGTCCCGCATGAAGTGCGGCGACCGATGAATTCAATGCCAGCTGTGCATAGCCTAGGGCAAGGTAGAGGGCGTGGAGGGATGCATTTGTTCCGGATAATGTATCGCTTATATTGGTTAGGGTCGATGATAGTTGGCTGCCCCTGCTGCTCAATTCATTGCTTACAGCGGTTAATTCAGCCTCCATCGTTGTTAGTTCCGAGTTCGTTATTGCGATGTTTTGACGCACGCCGCCGAGCTCAATCAATAATAGTCCTAGGGTGGTGCTTATCGAGGTTCGAGCCGCCGAGAGCGCCGCCAGTATTGCTGCTCGCTGCGTGGCGTTAACTATGGATTCGTTGGCCAAGGCCTCCAAATAATTTATTTCCGTCGTCAAGTTATCATATGTGGTTAACAGTGCCTCGTACTGGGTCTCCACGGTTGCCGATAATTGCCTCAACGTGAATTGCGCGCTGCTCAGCGTGGCGTTAGCCGCATTGATGACTCCATTAGCGTAAATCATGTCTGACACCGTTTCCCTCTGCAGCTCATTTATTTCCTTAATTATGGCGCTCACATTGCTCATTACTTGCCTAATCGAGTGCCTGAGGCCGGGAATGGTTGAGTTTAATTGGGAGAGGGCGGAGTACTCCAGTTGAAGCGCGCCCCTTAACTCCTCTGCCTGTAGCTGCAGTAGCCTCTCTATTATCATGGTCTCATTCACTTGAATGGCGGAGTACCTGAATGCGTTGGCGGTGTAATTAAGGAGGGTGGATAGGCCATAAAGCTCGCTGAGCAGTTTAGTGGAGTTGTTGAGGAGTGCCCCATACTCCTCGTAATTGCTTAATTGATTTAACGTGGAGTTAAGCCTAGCAATGGCTTGATCCAAGTAAGTCGAGTAGAGTCCAGTATCCAGGGTTGAGACTATCACCACGGGCTCCAACCTAATGCTTCTCCACGGCCCTAGATTAGTCACTATGTAATTAATGGATAAGCTATAGTTTCCCCCGGTCTCCCAATAAATGAGGCCGGTCGAGCCCAGGGAGGCGAATCCGCTTGGCGTCTCGCTGTATGTGTAGGAAATGCCGCTCTGCTTAACTAGGTATATGCTGGTCGTCGGGGGAGCGGGGGCATCATTGATTAATCCAATTTGTAATTGGATTAGGGTTCCATTGCCTCCATTAACCACTGCGGAGTAGCTGGGGGTGGAGTTGACATCGATGGATTCGTTTAGGCCCATTATATTAATGGAGTAGAGGGGATTGGTGAACTGAACCTCCTCGCTGACCTCCCCATAAGGCGGCACAGTTATGCTCCAATAAACGGCGTCGCCATTAATGGTGGCGTTCCCGCTGGCGTAACTAATGGTGGAGTATGGGGGCAACCTAAACCCCACCACTAATGGCTGCGGCGAACTCGAGTTGCTGACCGCCTGTATCTCGTAGGCAATAACGTCGCTGGCTCCCTTCCCTGGAGCATAAGTGACTTGGTAATTGACGGTGTAGGTAATCGAGAATCCAGCATGGAGAGTTAATCCCGCGCTAATTATCGCCAAGAAAACTAGAAACGCTATTGATCTCCTCCTCAATCCTATCCACCTCGCTCGCGCTTCTCCTCTTCAGTGCTAATAAATCTATATCCAGGCACCTCCTATACGTGGAGGCTATCCTCCTCACATCCACCTCCTCCATAGGGTGCTCCACGGCGCCGCCCTCCAGCAACCGCCCACTCCTGAGGGTCGCTATTCTCCCCCCAATCCTCGCCACCTCGGGGTTATGGGTCGCTATTATGAATGTCTTTCCCAAGGCATTCATCGCCTTAATTAAGGAGAGAAGCTGAGCAGCGCTCGCTGCATCTATGGCTCCCGTGGGTTCATCCATTATCACGAAGGAGGGATTCATGCTTATGGCCCTCGCCACTGCCACCCTCTGTTGCTGGCCGCCCGATAATTGGCTCGGCTTATTATTGGCTCCATCCCCCACCCCAACTAGATCCAGGAGGAGCCTCGCCTTGGTCTCCGCCTCATCCCTAGTATATAGGCCGCTCATGAGCATGGGCAACTCAACGTTCTCTAAGGCGGTCAATGTCTGCAATAGGTTGTATTGTTGAAACACGAACCCAACCCTCCTTAACCTGAATTCGGATAATTCATCCTCATCAAGCCCCGTCACGTCGCGTCCCTCCACGATCACGCGGCCACTGGTCGGCTTATCCAGCGTACCAATTATATTCAGTAAAGTGGTTTTACCGCTGCCGCTGGGCCCCATTAGTATCAGTATCTCTCCGCGATCAATGGATAAATTAATATCCATCAATGCATCCACGTATATGGACTCGGATAAGTAGTATCTCTTGCTTATATTAATTAACTCAATGACGGCCACGAAGCACTCCAAGTACTTTGCCTAATAAAAACCTTCTCATAACCAACCACCAGTAAACTACCCGCCCCTGAAGGGCGAGGCCTCTCGCGTTATGAGTGGGCGCCGTCGTTATTATCTAAATATTGGAAAGAACTTTAAAGGAGCCACGGTGGGCGAATCAGCATGGAGATCAAGAGTCCCCAGATAGCCATAGCCGCGCACAGCGGTCCTTATCCCCAGGAAGCGGAGGAGAGGGCCCGCGCATTCGTGAGGGAAGTATCCAAATGCGGTCCAACCCTAATACTGGGGGGTTATTGGGGCCTAATGAAGGTGGTGGTGGATGAGGCCGCCGCCTTAGGACTAAAGACAGTGCTCATACTTCCCATGGAGCATGAGGCGGTGAAGCCCCCTACGGGAGTCATATTGATACGAACCGGCATGGAGTATAGGGCCAGATCAGTGCCACTCGTGAGAAGTAGCGACGCGTTAGTTGCCTTGGGCGGCGAAGCCGGCACAATGATAGAGGCGCTCATGGCTTACGCAATGGGTAAACCCGTCATAGTGCTCACGGGCCTCGGGTTCTCAAGCGATAAATTGGAGCTGGCTTTTCCGAACGCATTCGATAGGAGAATGACGGCGCAAGTCACCTACACGAACGATGTGAGGCTGGCGGCTCAAGCGGCGTGCAGCGGCCGCTCTTCTCCTCCCGCATCGAGTTGGGTAGGCGAGGATGTTTAACTCGGCGCGGGGTTAGGCTTAACAATTTTAAAATGCTTTTCCAGAGCCGGGGTCCGTGCTTTGGCTCCTCTTGACGACGGGGGCATGTAATTTGCGGTGCCAGTACTGCGGTGGGTCCTTTGAGAGCAGGGTAGTTCCATATAAGACCGCTTATGACTTGGATAAGTTAAGGTCATTAATGCGAAGCGACCCGGAGCCCACGGTCATATTCTATGGTGGTGAGCCGCTCCTCAATCCTGGATTCATAATGAGGGCCATGGATTCCTTGCCCGCCGCACGATGGGGCATCCAAACCAATGGCTTCTTCGTGGACCTCCTCCCGGATAGGTATTGGGAGAGGATGTCGGTCGCACTATTATCAATTGATGGACGGCGAGAAGTAACTGACGCCAATAGGGGGAGGGGCGTATATGATAGGGTCTCCCAATCCCTCAGGAAGTTGAGGAGGTTTAAGCTAAAGATCATTGCCCGAATGGCCGTGACTAACCTAACGGATATATATGTTGACGTGAATCACTTGCTTGATTTGGGGTTTGATCAAGTTCATTGGCAGCTGGACGTGATTTGGGGCAGGAAATGGGACGTGTGGAGTTGGGCCTCCGCTAATTACCTCCCAGGCATAAGGGGCCTCGTTAACCTATTCCTAACTAACCTAGAGAAGGGGCGGGTCCTCGGCATAATACCAATACTTGGAGTGCTCAGCGCGCACTTCTTTGAGCCATATAAGGCCTCTCCCTGCGGCGCCGGCTACCGATCGGTGGCCGTCTCCACGGATGGGCGAGTGCTTGCGTGCCCCATAGCGGTTAGGGAGAAGTGGGCCGTCCTGGGCCACGTGACTTCCGGGTTCAAGTTAATGGAGCCAGAGCTCCCCGAGCCATGCGCATCCTGCGAGTATAGGCGGTACTGTGGGGGCAGGTGCCTCTACGCCATAAAGGAGAATTATTGGGGGAAGGATGCTGAGAAGGTTGATGCAATCACTAAGGAAACCATTAAATCAATACTAAGCATAGTGCCTGCAGTGGAGCAATTGATTAGGGATGGAGTGGTAGCTAAGGAGTCGCTCAAGTATGATCCGGTGCTGGACTCAACAGAGGTAATACCATAGCGAAGCACTTAAAAATAGGGAATTAATCAAGCAAGCTTGAAGCCGGGTCGTCTAGTGGTCAAGGATGGTGGGCTCTGGACCCATCGACCCCGGTTCGAATCCGGGCCCGGCTACTAGAGAGATGAGCCTTGAAATCGTTCTTCCCGCTCAATTCCCTTTTACCTTGTTGCGGTTCAATGCGGTTCCCGTTACGGAAGGCATGTATTATTCCTCTGTGGCGTATGCTGTAGATGGTTGGCTGCGAGCTCATTAACATTGGGAACATCCGCGATGAGGGGTGTTAGGGCGAGGGACTTGGGTGTTGCCGTTAATCTAAAATAATATAATAATTTTATGATTATGATTGGGTCAGGTAAGCACTGCGTCGCCGAGGATCTACTCTGCCATGCATTGAAGTACCTGTCCGCTGAGGAGTTGGCCAAGCTACTTGGCCAGGTTCCTGAACTGGAGCCGGCCACCGCGAATGATATTGTTAGGGTTATTGCCCGTGCCAGGGCTGACGCAGGCTTCAGGGAGGCTCTAATCGACCTCATGGCCAGGTACCTTGGGGGTGCCTTAGGTCGATGGACACTAGGTGGGTTGTCACGGAGCAGGACGTTGAGGAGCTTGGGTTAAGGGGCTTAGCGGGCTTAGGGGAAGGCGATTAAGACTGAGGTACAATACATTCGCCAGTCCCTCAGTGAATTGGGTCCTCACGCTTGATGGGATCAAGGAGTGCCTTGCCGAGCTTAAGGATGATGGGGAGGATTACATCCTCAAGCACGTGACTTACCAGCCTCAAGAGCCTTTAAATACTGTGCCGAAGCCCAAGGATCCCGCACTCTTCGGGCTACTCTACGACTCCTTCACAGTGTACAAGCATGCGGTAACCGCAAGGGCAATACCGCCACAGATAATGCACAGGAGCCATAAGTAGCATCCCTTAGGCATTCCTCAATAAGTACTTGGCCACTGACTCGTAGACCTCATCAACACACCGTTTATCGCTGCACAGTCTAGCATACCTAATAGCCTCCCTAGGACTTAAACTATACTCACTAACCCTCTCAGCAATGTATTTAGCCAACTCGGGGTCCTTCCCGTAACGCTTAACCAAAACATTGGTTACCACCTGCAAGTACTCCTCCCTAGCGTAGGGCTTCAGGTTAAACACCCAGAACCTGTCAATCAGTTCACGCGGTAGCTTATTGATGCGGTTGGCCGCCGCAAATACCCAAACCTTCATTGGAACATCAATGCTCACCCTATGTATTGACACGACTAAGCGCCCACTCTCCATCAGAGTCAACAGTATGCTTAAGTCATCCGGGCTCTTCAACTTATCAATTTCATCAATAATCAAATACCTAGGCCTCCTTGCCAGCAAAACATCCCTGATGCCGGCCTTAGTTGCGGTGCCCATTGTGATGAACACCGAGTCAGGCAGCCTCTCAATCTCCATCAGCATCAGCGACTTAGCCGTGCTCGGAGGCCCGACAAGCAATACGTGAATCGGCTCCTCATTAACTACAATCCTCTTAATCACGGCTTTCAAATCATCGTAGCCCTCAATGGCGCTCATGAAGTCAGACGGCAACTCAACCTTAGCCGGGCTTGGGGCTGAGAACATGTTTAGGAATCCCTCGAGCTTACTGGGCTCAACCGTGAAGCTATACATCGTGTGCTTATTTGTCTGCAATGTAACCTGTAACACGCCGATTTCAACGAGCTGCTTAAGCAACCAGGCAGGCACGCCGACATCACTCCACTCAAACCCATAGTTACAGAGGCCTGGGCTATCGGCGTTCTTTTTGGGGCACTCATATACCCATTTCAACATCTTACGCAAGTAACTAACCACATCAATCTCAGGGTGCTCCTCAATGTACCTAAGCAATTGTAATGCCTCGCTCATGATCCACATAATAGTCTCTACATATTCAAATAAACCTTTCTTCAACTAGTTAATCTTGTTAATATGTAGTTACACTTAAATTACTTAGAGTTTATATTAGTACTAATGCCTAATTGTTGGTTAGTCATGATGAATGAGGAGAATTTCAACTACACCATTAATCACGGTATTTACGGTTTACCTGGGAGATCTGCTGAGAGGCTTAAGGCGTTGATTAATGTTGGTGACCATTTACTGGTTTACGTCATTAAGAGGGGCTGTAGCGAGCTTTGTGGGTCCTTCGCAGCCGTACTTGAGGTGATTGGTGGTTGGCGTGGGTCGGGTAAGCCAACTTGGCCTGATGAGGTTAGGGAGGGTGTGGTTAAGTACCCATGGGTCGTTGACGTCAAGGTTGCGGTTAAGGGTAGGGTGAGTTACAGTGAGGTTTACACCGAATTAACCAGACTGCCACTTGAGGATATCCGCAACAGGTTACTGAAGGCTGGTAGGCGTTCTGGGTTTGGGAAGGTGTTACGCAAGTTCAGTGCAAACTTCAGCGGAAAACCCGTGGGGAGTGGACTGTGCGAATTGATTAAGGCGAGGCTCCAATCCATGGGTGGGCGGATCTTCAGTCATGAGAGTGTTAAGGGTTGGTTGAGGGAGGTTGGTGAATTACTTGGTTACCATGTGGTTGCTGAGTATGTGAGCGAGGGTTATAGGTTTGATGTTGCCTGGTGGGGTAGTGAGAGGGATTTCAGGGGTGGGAGGCACCCTGCAGCGGTCTTCGAGGTTCAGCGTGGTGGTAGTTTGGTTGAGGCCTTGGCTAGGCTTAAGCATGCACTGGATAAGTGGAACATCAATGGACTATACCTAGTGGTCACGGAAGAGGAGGATGCAGGTAAGGCTCGTAGACTCGTTGGGCCTTGCCGTGCTAGCTAAGAGAATAAATCCAAGACTTATTTAAAGAAGTCGAGAATATTCACGTTGTTGTTATCTTTATTCTTGGTATTTCTTTTTAATTTCGTTTCCCCTCTATTATTACTTCTATCATCATCTTCTTCAACGACTATCCTAATCGCCTCACTTAACTTACTTTGATCAACATGGTTATTAATAATTTCAAAACTGTCTTTAATCTCTTTAATCTCTTCTAGCATTTTTAATAATACATCACCTACTCGCTCACCAAGACTATTCTTCACTTCTATATCTAAGCCATTATCAATAAGTTCAAATAATGCTAAATTATCAGGAAATCCTAAGTACTTGAGAAGCGATGAACGGGCTTTTTCATGAATTTCCCTCGATAACTTCGCAACCTTAAACTGCCAATCTTCACCGCGCCAATCTAAACCGGCAATCTTTATAGCCTCAACAGGCCTACCATATTGATCACGTATGAACTTTCCCCCAAGAATTTTGACACGATATGCGAGATAATTCAGTATCATTGGGTAGTAAAACGCAATATCCTCGTCGTATGTAAGCATATAACTTACAGTATTACTAATTATTAATTTATCTATTCCGGTGGAAAATGCTTCCCTGAGTAGTCTAGGTGTAAGTACACTCGAAACAAAAGTTCTTTGACACCTATATAGTATTATGAAGGTATCCTCATTCTTCACATCTTCCATGCTTATTGAAGGTTTACTCGGAACCTTGAGGTGTTTAATTGTTTCACCTAGTGCTTGATCATACTTTTCATACATCGACCTTAAAAAAGTTACCAATTTCTCCATATTCTCATTGTATAATATCTTAAATAATCGTACCATAGAAAAAGGATATACTTGGCTACGATCTATAAACCATGCAATATTATTATATAAATCATCTTTCGCCACCTTAAAGGCTATGTCATCATCATATTTATATACTGTTTTGACTTCATCGGCGTTGAGAGGCTTACATTTAAATTCATCTCTTGTCTTATCATAAGATACTATAGATATTGCTAACCCTATAGCTGGTTTTTCAAAACTCTTCTTAGGACCCTTAAATTGCGGCCTTATTTCTGCACCTTGCCTATAGATTCTTTCAACTCCATTAAGTGTTGATCTTGAAGATGAAAAATAGTCAATTACATATTTAATGAAATCATTATATGTTTCTTTATAAATAAGATTAATTTTCACATGTTCTAATGTATCGTCTTTTTCAGCACTCTTATCTATTTCCAGTACGTAACATTTCACATTAACCTCCTTCCTCATATGACTCACCCACTCCTTAATATTAATACCGATGTTATTCCTCCATGTTTAAAGGGGTCGCCTCTAATAAATATTGCGTCACCCTCACAATTATATTTCTTAAGTATTGCATATGTAAGTAGTTTCCCAACACCATGAGGGTTTGGACTATAGCTTTGCTCTGCGGGTAGAACTATACCTACAAAACCCTTGGGTTCTAAAATACTTAGTATCGCATCTAAGAAAACTAAGCTTAAATCTCCTCCATAGCCTGCCTTGCCTATTCCCTTAATTTCATCCTTAAATGGATTAACTATGTTTTCTTTAACATAACTAGATACTTGATCCCCCCATTTAGAATCAGGTAGTTCACTCAATTTTAACCATGGTGGATTTGTTAAAACTATTTCAGGCTTTATTTTTCCTAGGAACTTAATGAATATGTAGGAAACTATTGGTATTGCCCAAATCTCATTACCGTACCTTTGTATAAATCTCAAAATTTCATCAACTAAATTACTATTTTCTAGCATCCTCATAATTACTATCCTTACTGCCTTATTTATAGGGTCTATGGGCTTAATGCTATATATCTCATTCTTAATTTCCTTAATATATGCCCTATTTCTTGAAATTTTCCTAAATATATCAGCCAAACGATTCTCTAATCTTGTTAGAAACATCATCAATTCATGTTTATTTAAATTATTCAATTCATCAATACTCCATATAATTGACGTAAGTGCATCAATTATATACTTTAACTCCAATATAAGCTCAGTCTCTAGTCTTATTACGTTTGATAAGAAATCTCCCCAAAAGATTAGTGGTGCGCCTGGAGGTTTTTCTCCTTTAACCTTATTGTAAGCGATCATTAATTCTGCCCTGGCTATAGCTACTGCAAGTGGAAGTATATCTAAACCAATGATACTATAATATGCCTTTTCAGGGTTCTCACCGTCTTTATTCACTTTTTCATAAAATGCCTTAACCAGGAACCTACCACTACCACAGGCAGGATCTAATACTATTTTATTTTTAAAATCCGTATTAAAACGTGTCTTTAGATGATGTATCATAAATTCTATTAGCCACCATGGAGTGTAATATTCACCAATTTTATACCTTAAATCACGATTAATAAAGTCCTCATAT
>OFEH01000079.1_pt1 | contig 37196 bp, 41 predicted proteins | sample 1521031 | NCBI WGS metagenome assembly OFEH01 (sample SAMN05518350, study PRJEB24110) | hypersaline lake metagenome | isolation source: Grendel Spring, Yellowstone National Park, Wyoming, USA | place: USA:Grendel Spring, Yellowstone National Park, Wyoming, USA | collected 2011-11-16
CTGGCTCATAGTGATTAGGAATAGGTACGTGGCGCCCGTGGCTAGGAGTAGGGCATTATCCCCCCTCCCCCCGCTTAACCAGACTACCCAGCCAGTCAGTAAGTAGAGCAGGAATGCTTCCCCAAATAAGTAAATCAATTGATACACGCGAATCCCCGATGTGATCTTATTTTTATAAAGATTCCTGCCTAGTTTCTACGCTTTATTGGTTTCGGTAACTAAGCATTAAGTTCATTACTTATTTGTCCGAAAAAGAAATAAATAGGTTTAACGAGAATCTTGAACTTGATGGGTAGGAGAAAAGTGCGTAGAAAGTTGGCAGTCAAGCCAGCTAAGAAGCTGCCAAGGATATTTCAGTGTCCACATTGTGGTATGACCAGCGTTAACGTTATATTGAACAGAAAAGAAAAAACAGTAACCGTTATCTGCAGCAACTGCGGATTAGAGGCTGTCTTTAATGTAGTGGAGGGATACTTACCTGTGGATTACTTCAATAAATTCGCGGATAAGTATTATGCCGGTGAAATAAAGCCAAAGAAGGAGGGAGTTATTCCGGTTATTCCTCAAGCATCGAACAACAGCCAGAAGAATGATGAGAGCGATAAGATAGAGGGAGTTGAGTATGAGGATTTCCCAATTGATGATGAATCAAGCGATGATTTAGATCTAAGAGGCGACTCGCTGGATAATATGGATGAAAATGAAAAGGAGCAGTGAGTCCAGCTAATAAAATAATAAAATGATTGCCCTATATTAATGATTATCGATGCAGTGAAAGGCATTTTGAAGCATCGCATAGCTGGAACCATACTTCAAATAGCCATGGATCAATTCATTAAAATAAATAATGGTAAGTGAAAATGCCCTACACTTCTGGAAATAATGCCCATGCCCCACGATGGAGAATTTGTCTCCTCTCCCGCTATTAAAGGAACATTTTCTGCACAGTTCTATCCAGATTTATCAAGAGTAATTTCGGGTCTTCACCTTCATATAGCCACTTAAGTTCCCGTAAGTCTTTGTCGGCTGTTTCCGCCTCAATACCGAAGCCTTTTGCTATATCAATTATTTTTGCCTCTATGTTTAGATAATCAGCCGTCTCGAGCTCTGGGTAGTAGCTCTTGGCGTAGCTCTTTAATATATTGTATCCGCCATTACTTAGCACAATGATCTTCAGAGGTAACTTGTATTTGGCTGCTGTCCATAAGCCTTGAACGGAATACATGAAGGACCCATCTCCTACCATGGTGAGCACTTTTTTCTCTGCTATTGAGATGCCCAGCGATGCTGATAATGCCCAACCCAGTTGCCCGCTCTTCGCTGTGAAGTACTTATTATGGCCATATCCCATCACGCTCCTAACTGTTGGTGAGTATGATATGGATTCATCAACTATGGTGAAGCCTTGAAAGATCTTCCGTACCTCATACATGACGTAATCAATGCCCATCACTGCCCTTGATCTCGCCACCCTATTCATATACAGCAAATCCTCTTCCCGCTTATAATCGCATTTACGCGTGACCTTCTTGGCTGCCTCTCTCATGAACATCCGTGGATTCATGATAAATGCTTCCCCCAGCCTTGGGTCTACATCAAATCCCACCGATATCACGTGCTTGCCTGGAAGGAGGGGGGACGGTAAGTATGGATACAGAGTTATTCCGCCTCCAATTATCAATATTAGATCATGGGTCAAGAGCTTCATATTTATCAATGTTGATCCAGGAAGTAAGTCTCCTGCGAATCTCCTGTTATTGGAATTAAAGGGGGATCTATGCGCTAATGGCTCGGCGTAAACGGGGCATCCAATGGCTTCCGCCAATTCCTCTGCTTCCTTAAAAGCATTGAATACATCCACCTCATATCCCATCACTATGGCGGGATTCTTTGCGTCATTCAGTGCATTTACCACATAATTTACTGCATCCTCGTCAACCAGATTTGGAGGGATATATTCGTGTGGTCTCGGCAAGTACTCGGCATCCTCGTCCATTACATCCATGGGGAATGATACGAAGACGGGCCCCATTGGCGGTGTCAATGCAATTGCCTTGGCTCTCCTCATTATTATGGGTATATCATTACCGTGCCTTACCTCGTACTTCATCTTGACTAGTCCATTAACCATATCAGTTAATTCACCGTATAATAGAGGTTCATACACGGCATGCCTTGTGTCTTGTTGTCCGGCCGTTATTATTATTGGGGCTCTGTTCTTTAATGATGTGTGGATGAATGCGATGGAGTTGCCAAGACCAGGAACCGAATGTAAATTAACTAGGCTCGGTTTAAGTAAGTATTGGGAATAACCATCAGCCATACCCACTGCTATGGAGTCATGAAGGGTCAGGTAGTATTTATCGATGCTCCTTAGCATTGGGAGTTCCGTGGTGCCGGGATTACCAAAGGTTGGTGAAATATCCAGTTCCTTTATGATTGATCCAAGGGCCTCATACCCCTTCAATTAAATCACCCGATACTGGGGTTCCAGTCCTTGTTTATACCTTAATACATTTGCTATAGTTTCCATTAGAAATCTTTCCTGGCTTTCCATTGTTGCTCCAGCTATGTGAGGCGAGAAAACCACATTATCCATTGAAAAAAGCTCTGAATTGAAGTTCGGCGGCTCCGTCTCGTAAACATCTATGCCGACTTTAATTCCCTTTTCCTTAATGGCCTTTATCAGTGCCTTCTCATCTATTACCTCAGCCCTTGCTGTATTTATCAGGATGGCTCCATCCTTCATCAAGCTTAATTGCTTTTCGGAGATCATGTGCCTAGTTTCATTGGTTAGAGGAACATGTATGGAGATCACGTCGGATAGCCTTAATAAGTCATCTAGTGATGCATACTTAATGCCGTAGAATTCCTCTTTCTCAGGAGGGAGTCTCCTCACATCATAATAAAGTATCCCTACTTCAAAGGGTATTAATCTCTCAACTAGTTTGACCCCGATGGCGCCCATTCCTATTATGCCGAACACTTTACCCCTTAATTCGCGTGCACCGGTTAGTATCGGCCATTGTTTAGCCTTTATTTCTGAATTTAGTTGTATCAAGTTACGTAGCAACGCCAAAGCGAACATTATGACATGCTCGGCCACGGCTTCTTTATTGGCGACCGGGATATTGCTTAACATGATGCCTCTATGCTTGACTTCCTCTAGATCCACATTGTCATAACCAGTACTAGCTACTTGGATGAATCTTAGATTAGGTAGTTTATTTAGAAGCTCTGCGTCAACTTTAGTAAAAGTTGTTACTATTAGTACATCTGCGTTATTTCTCTCGAAATCTACGGATGTAGTTATATCTAGCTCAGGAAGTATTTGGGCCGCAGCCGCCCTTATTTGCTCGATTGGTATGAATGGAGGAAGTATTGCTAGTGCCTTCATTGGATATCGATAAATATATAGGACTTATTAAAGGTTTTACAACAAAGTTTAAATATTAAGTATTAAAACATTGCAATTATGAGTGATCAAAAAATCGTTTTTCCCTCCCGTGAATGGGTTAATCGGTATTGCAATGAGCTATCAAATTCAGAGGATTATAATAAGGCCGGCAAGGGTTGGAAGGATCCCATACTATTTAAGGTAAATGAGGAGGCTGGGCTGCAATTCGAGGTGTCTCGCTTCATATTGAAGTTAATGGATGGCAAATGCACCTCAGTCGATTTTCCCCTTAATGAGTCCCAGGCCATTGCTCCATTTATTATAGAGGCATCCTATGATAATTGGAAGAAGGTTATTGAGGGCAAGATAAATCCGACCCAGGCAATGTTGACCGGCCAATTAAAGGTTAAGGGCAACATGGCTCTACTGCTCCGGTACTCAACGGCAGCGATAGCTATGGTAAAAGCTGCGCAGCGAGTTCCCACGCAGTTCATGAAGTGATGGTATGCCCATAATTACGTTGCCGCGAAAAATAATTTTTCAACGGGATATATATAAGGACGCCGGCGATATTTTGGGAAGGTACTTGGGGAAAAAAGCCTTAGTAATAGTTGACCCAAATGTCTTGAAGATACATGGAGAAAAAATAAAGGAAATGCTGAGGGGCGTAGAGTATTTGGTTTGGAGTGAGGTGCCGCCGGAGCCCAGCATTGATGATGTTCTAAGCGCATACATGAAGATGAGGGGAGACTATACTTCAGTGGTGGCTGTGGGCGGAGGCAGCGTAATAGACTTCGCTAAGTCAATGGCTTACCTACTTTCTAATCCAAATGGTGATCTACGCTCCATAAATCCATTTGAACCAATTAATCTGACGACCACCTTAATAGCAGTGCCAACCACCTCCGGAACGGGCAGTGATGCGTCATTCGGCGTTGTCTTAACTGATGATGGACGAAAATTAGCCATGGGTAACTATGACTTAGTCCCATTAATAATAGTGTTGGATCCATCATTCGCTCCAACGCAGGAAAATATAGTGAGATCCACTGGACTGGATGCTTTAGTGCATGCATTCGAGGCGCTTGTGGCCAATACGGCGTCCCTCTTCACTGATGCCCTAGCTGAGAAGGCAATTCTAACCATTATAAAGAATCTCCCGCTCGCCATCATGAACGATAATGATGCTAAGGACGCCATGCACATAGCGGCAACCATGGCTGGAATGGCATTCTCAAATAGCGGTACCGCCATGGCCCACGCACTTGGCCATGCATTCGGCGCAACTTTTCACATAGTTCATGGAACATCGGTTGCATTGTTTCTCCCACACGTGATTAAGTTCAATAGCATGGATGCAACTGCCAATGAAAAGTATAGATATATCAGCAAATTATTAGGTTTTGGGGGAGACATAGATGGACTAATTAATGGATTATTAAGGCTTTACCGGGAAATCAAGCAGCCAATTACGGTGAGGGAATTAGGCATCGATAAAGCCGCATATTTCTCGGCAATAGATAGCATGACCAGGAAAGCTATTGAGGATAGTGAATTATCATTTAATCCCGTAATACCGGGCGAAGATGACATTAAATCGATATATGATGAGGCTTGGTGATGATGGGTAATTGGAATAAAGTAGCGTATATAGACTTATCGTCAAGCGAGACATGGGTGGAGTCACTTGATGATAAAGCATGGAGGGATTACCTAGGCGGCATAGGAATAGGCGCATACCTTTTTAGCAAGATAAGCAAATCAAGCGATGCATTATCGCCCGAGAATCCCATAGTATTGGCGGCGGGCCCACTTGTTGGAACATCATTTCCGGAATCAAGTCGCCATGAGGTAGTCAGCAGGAGCCCCCAAACAGGGTTGCTTGGGGAATCCAATTCCGGGGGAAGATTTGGATTCGAATTAAAGAGAAGTGGACTGGATGCAGTCATTATCCTAGGCGCCTCACAGAATCCCGTAGCAGTAGTGATAGATGATGGTTCAATAAAACTAATCGACGCATCGCGGTACTGGGGATTCACTACCTATGATACTATAAATGCCTTATCCCAAGGTGGATATAGTGTGGCCGCAATCGGACCCGCGGGAGAGAATAAGGTACTATTTGCCGCGGTAATGAATGATAATGGAAGGGCTGCTGGGCGAACCGGCATGGGTGCGGTCTTTGGCTCAAAGAAGCTTAAGGCAATAGCGGTGAGAGGAAGAAAGCAAGTACCATTATTTAATAGGGAGGAATTCCTTAGGCATAGCCAATACGTGGCTAAGTATCTCCATGAAGCTGCCTTCAGTATAAGTCTACGGGAATTCGGTAGCTCTGTTTGGATTGATGCGGGCTCCGCTCTGGGGGATGTGCCTGCGCATTACTTTACCTCCCACTCATTTGACTATGACTCGATCAGCTCAATTAAGTTAAAGGAATCATTTAATCCTCAGAGCAAGCCATGTGCTAGCTGCGTCATTTCCTGTGGGAGGGAGATCCGGATGAATGGGGTAAGGGTGGATGGGCCTGAGTACGAGACCATTGCAGTATTTGGTCCATTGCTTGGAAATAATGATATTAAGAATATAGTTGAATGGAATCACATGGTAAATTCATTGGGCCTTGACTCGATTTCCACTGGGGTCATCATATCGGCAATCACCTACTTTCGCAGAATTGGGCTCTTAAGTGATAAGTACGACGTGGGCTCCATTGCCCAGACAATACATGACATAGCTTATAGGAGGGGCGTGGGGGATGAATTAGCGAATGGACTGGAAAGGTTTGCAGCCAGTCACGGGATAGAGAGGGACCTAGTTGCTACAGTCAAAGGCCTCGAGATTCCGGCTCATGATCCTAGAGCATTTAAATTACAGGCATTAACGTATGCGACATCCACGAGGGGGGCATGCCACTTACAGGGAGAAATGTATGCCGTGGATATAGGTGCCTCCCAGGAAAGCATTGGCATAAGGGCCGGCGATAGATGGGATGTGGACAGCGACGAGAGAGTAATGAGTTTAATTAAGGCGCAGGACTATAGGCAAGTACAGAACTCAGCGATAGTTTGCACCTATGGTTATCCCCCTGCCGAGGATTTGTTGAAAGCCATCAATCTAGCCACAGGCTTCGATATTACTCTAGAGGAAATGATGGGGATCGGGTCACGCATAATTGACTTAAAGAAGGAAATAAACGAGAGGCTCGGTTGGAATAGAAGCATGGATTGGGTACCAGCCATAGTTAGGCGTAAAGTGGGGGATGAGCCTGCAAACACGGCTATAAGCGATGATGAGCTTAGGAAACTACTAGATAGGTATTATAGGCTTCGCGGCTGGCAACTTTCATCAACATAATCACTTAATCCAGAGAATGAAGGATCAGACTCCGCCATTTGTGCCTCCTGCTTTGCTTCCTCGCACTTGCCGAGCTTAATTAATGCAAAACACTTATTAGCGTGATAGCTTTGGTTCCTTGGTTCCTCTTTTATTGCTTCCTCAAATTCATGCGCCGCCTCATCGTATCGCTTCATCGCCATCAGAGCCAGACCAAGGCAATTATGGTACAGGGGATTCCTTGGTTCCTCTTTTATTGCTTCTATGTATTCCTTTACAGCCTTTTCGTAGAAGCCGTGAATATATGCCTCAAAGCCTTTTATATAATGCATCGACACGTGCTCATTGTGCTTCACCGCTTTAAAACATTATTGGTTAATGATAAAATCAATGACGAGCCTTGCGAGGGCGGCAATAGTTGTCTCAGCGGTTAAGCCAATCATTAATCGCGCATCATGGAGTAGCGGTAACTAAAGAGGACATAATCCCCCCTCAAGGGGTCCCATCATGGAGGCCGGAGTTAATTAAAACGTTTTCAGTACGGAAATCCTTAAAAACCATTTGGGGTAATCATGGTGAACGGGCCCGTAGCTCAGCATGGTGGAGCGATCGGCTGATAACCGATGCCAACGGCGGTAAAGGCCCCGGTCAAGCAATTGCTTGGGGGATGTTCAAATCCCGGCGGGCCCACCAATCCTTACGATAAGTCTCTCAACATGACAGGATTAAAATAATAGTAGACCTGATGATAGAAGAACGGCAAGCTTTCCCCTTTAGGGGGCGGGTAATTGGTGCTTCTCTCCCCTTGTTCTCTGGATTAATCTTGGGGGAGCGGGTTGCCGGCGATGCCCAGGGAAGGGGGAGAGAGCCCATAAGGATGTAACTCCCAGTCAAGGAGCCCCTCAAGTCGGGAGGGGATCAATATTGGTTTCGTTTCTTATGTTTTGCTTCTTGCTTAAATGGTTTAGAACTATAATTATGCCTATATATACACAGATATTGTTAGGATTTTCAGTAAATAAGTTTTATAAAAATATCGATTATCGATCACTATATGCAGTTAATAATATTCGCATCAAGCGCGGTGTGGAATGGCGTGCATTTTAATCTGAACTCCGTGATACCATGGTATGTGATATTGATTTATGGATTGATATATGTGGGGGTATTGGCGTGGATTTGGCGAAGCGGCAAATTCTCATCATTTAAAACAATTGATTTCGTGTATATAGCATTGATCGTTGCTTTATTAATAGTCTATAACTTCTTTATATCGCCCATAATACCTAAGGTGGGAGCAATTACCACGTGGTTCTATTACCCCATGATAGGCGAGATATTCCTCTTATTGACCGTGGCGGCTCTTGTGGGTAAGCCGGGCACAATGGCTATAACAATGTTTGTATATACGTTGCTATCCGATATATTCCATTATGGATTCGGCGGCGAACCATTCTACTTTATTTATGAGATATTGGCCTATGGAGCCATATTAGACATGTGGCTTGCATATCGTGGTGAACTGTTTCTCTCGCCCTATATTAAGTCAAGGCCTGGCTCCACATCCGCTGGAGCTTCTCTAGAGGAGAGGATAAAGGCGCAAGCAAGCAAAGCCACCACTGTTGGCTATGTGCTAATGGTGTTAGATGCATTAATTGGGGCCATTCCAATGGCGGTGGCATATAGCCTATTCTATAGGGGATTCTTTGCGACTTTCGTCAGCGGCTTTGTATATAAGCCGAGCCTGGTATATGCTACAACAATAGCAAGCGTGGGCGGCGGCATAGTTATGGGCCTCATATCGCTGCCCTTTGTGGCGTATATAAAGCGGGTAGTGAAGGGAGCAATATAATTTAATTTACTTTCATGAAAATAAATTCGGTGGGTATTTCATGAAGGCTGTTGAGATAGAGGACCTCTCGGTGGCGTATTTCGGAAGACATGAGTTGGCTTTACGCAATGTATCATTATCAATAGAGGAGGGCGAATTCATTCTATTAACGGGGAAAACAGGTTCAGGTAAATCCACGCTTCTAAATGCAATTAATGGCGTGATTCCCCACATAATTAGCGTCGAAATGGAGGGATCAGTTCATGTATTTGGGCAATCCACGCGGGAAACGCCTCTCCATAAGTTATCCACGATGGTTGGCACAGTGTATCAGACGCCGGAGAACCAAATATTCTCCCTAATAGTTGAGGATGATGTGGCCTTCGGATTAGAGAACATGGCTGTTCCGCGTGATGAAATGGTGAAGCGAGTAGAGGATTCCCTGCGATTAGTCAATCTCTGGAGCAATCGCTCTCATCCAACCTTTCTACTAAGTGGCGGCCAAAAACAGAGATTAGCATTTGCAAATGCCCTGGCACTAAGGCCAAAGTTGCTCGTGCTAGATGAGCCGACCTCTCAATTAGACTCGGTGGGCACGGAGGAGGTTTTTGGCTTAATTAGGTCCCTTAATAAGGATCATAGGCTCACGGTGATAATGTCGGAGCATAAATTGGAGCGAGCGATCAATATGGTTGATAGGATAGTGGTTATGGATAATGGATCCATAATCATGGATGATGAGCCCCATAAAGTCCTTAAAGCAGGCATAGCCAAGTATGGACTCGAGGAGCCCCAAGTCACGCTTCTTCATAAGTCAATTCAGGGTAACTCTGAATTCATGCCGATAACCGTTGATGAATTCATTGAGGTAGATGGCCAGGCAGTAAAGCAATTGGATATCCATGACATCATGCATTCAAGCGGTGGCGAACCCAGGATAATAGTTGAGGATCTATTCTTTAGATATGAGAAAAATTCTGATTGGGTATTGAACGGCATTAATCTTATGGTTAAGAGCGGTGAATTCGTGAGCGTAATTGGGCCCAATGGCAGTGGAAAAAGCACATTAATGAATCTGATCAGCGGCATTTATAGACCACAGAGAGGTAAGATATTAGTGGCTGGTGTCGATGTTTCCAGGGCTCCCCGTAATCGCCTCGCCTCATTAGTGGGCTACGTGTTTCAAGATCCAGATTACATGTTGTTTAACTCCACGGTGGAGAACGAGATAAGGTTCACAATGAATACCGTTGGTATTAAGGATGAGTCCGTGTTCAATGATGTGGTAAGCATGTTTAAGTTAAATGGATTACTAAAGGAATCCCCTCACCGCTTATCCGTGGGTCAACGACGATTAGTTAGCCTTGCTGCTGTGCTAGTGGCGAGGCCGCTGGTCTTGATGCTGGATGAACCAACGAGGGGACTAGATTACGACACGGGGGAGACCATGATGAGTTACGTTAAGGAGCTTCAATCAAAGCTTGGCTTAACGGTGTTCATGGTTACCCATAACATGAAGCAAGTGGGTGAGTACAGCGATAAGGTGATAGTCATGAATGGGGGGAGAATAGTCATGGCTGACTCCGCCGAGAACGTATTCACGGAGGCGATTAATCATAAGGAGTGGGCTGTCTCACCGCCTCAAGTATTTATGGTAAGCAAGCTACTGGGGCTTAAACCATTTGCTTCATTGCGTGCAGTAATGGGTGATGCAAAGTGATTCCAGGCCTGCTCTATAATCCGGTCATTAATTGGGCAATAGCGATATTATTATTATTTTACGGCCCCGTTCTCATAATAGTACTGATCTATAAGGTGCTTGGCTTCACGGGCTATATGTCCCTCTTCAAGTATGCTGGCGGTGATTCATTTATATATAGGCTTGACCCAAGAACAAAGATACTGCTGGCCATTATATTAACAATAGTTGCGGCGATGACTATTTGGTGGATATCTGCGATATTCCTGGCCGGGGTATTAATGCTCTACTTATTCCTGAGGGATCCAGTTGCTAAGATGCGGGTCGCGGGCCCCCTCATATTAGCTACATTCATAGGCACCGCATGGAGCGAAAGCCTATTTGCTCCATTCACATATCTATATGCGATATTCAATCATCATGTAACCTTCATTTACTTGCTGCCACCCATATTAAGTTCATTAGGGGTCACCCAGGGAAATTCCTCGGCGTCCGTATTTTTGCTGGGAAGCACGGCATCACCGGTTGGACTAACCTGGGAGGGATTAATATATGGGCTACAGATATCGTTCCGTGCAACCGCCTCAATAGCATCTGGTCTGCTACTAATATTCTCCGCCTCCCCATCCGATATACTTAGGTCCCTTGAGAAGTCAAAGCTACCTATTGAGCTAGGCTTTACCCTGCTTCTAGCCGCCTCCTCTATACCTAAGGTACTGGAGAGCTCCATGATAGTCATAAACGCATTGAAGGCAAGGGGCGTTGATGTTGTGCCACGGGGTTCTCGGAACCCCATTGTGATATTTAAGAGGCTTGGTGCCTCCTTTAGGGTGGTGATTCTCTCTCTCACTGCAATAATAATATTAACCCTTAGGAATGCTAGGGAAATAGCAATAGCCGCTGATCTTCGGGGCTTCAGGGCAAATAAGTATAGAACATATTATCATGAACTTAAATTAACAAGGCTTGATTTATTTGTGATAGCGATGCTGGTGGTTATACTGATCATTGGAGTCTACGTGTCTGGTCTTCCGGGGATGGGCGCTGTTCCCTATAATCCCTAATAAATATAATATATATAATTTATTCCACAATATATTCTGTAATTAAAATAATGAACAAAGTTTATTTACTAGACTTTCGTTTATCGCCTATGTCAATTACGACAAAACAAATAATAAAGAAACAACCCATAGGAATAGCCCCGAATAAATCAATCAGGGAAGCAGCCTCCCTAATGGCTAAGGAAAACATAGGGTTACTGGTTATTCTTGATGGGAATAAAGTAATTGGCGTAGTGAGCGAGAGGGATGTAATGAAGGCGGTTGCCTCCGGCGCCAATCTAGATGACCCAGTGATAAGCATCGCCTCAAAACGCGTTATAACGATTAATGAGGATGAAAACATCTATAAGGCGGCAGAGCTCATGCATGGAAATAATGTGCGGCACCTAGTGGTCATGGGAAGGGATGGCTCACTGCGCGGCGTTATATCGATAAGGGATGTAGTAGGCGAAACGGTTAGATTGAGGACATTAGCGGAAAGCACAGTACCTAATCAGGAAGAACCATCACCACACACGGATTAGTGAAATAATATTCCATTGAGATATTTCCATTATTGGGCTAGATAACTGGTGATGAATTAAATTTTCAATTGGTAATTCTGGAACCTATTAATTCTTTTATTAGGTACCTCATGGTGATCCTTGCACCTAGCCTGATAGGTTTCCCTTGCTCCAATCATTATGAGGGGTGAATCGTATGGTGCTGGTTTTCCATTTAATAATCGTTGAGTATAGTAAGCCTCCCTACCACATACATCGCAGACGGCCGTTAATTGAGTGATTTTATCCGCTATGGCTATGAGGTATCCCATTTTCCCAAACGGTTCTCCCCTGAAATCCATGTTAAGACCGGCGGCTATTACATCTATTCCCCGCTCATTAAGTAATCGTATCGCATCAACTATTAGCGGCGGCTCCTCGCTCCCAAGAGTAAAGAATTGCACCTCATCTATTCCGATAACGTCGAAGCCCTTTGTTAGTGTTTCATTGACTAATGCAGTGACTCCATTATTATCTTCACCTATGAAGCTTACATCGCCATAACTGAGCCCACCTAAGCTCCTCCATTCCTCTACTCCTCCGTACCTCCCCTTTGAGTTAATTGGCGCAAATAAGTGAGTACGTCTATGCCTAATTTCGTGCCTCTTTAATCTACGTATTAATTCCTCGGTTTTTCCTGAGAACATTGGCCCTATTATTATTTCAAACGATCCAACCATTTGCTTTTCCCTCATTTCACTTTAATAATGATTACTCAACTAATTATGAAGCGGAGTAGTTAAAAATAGATGAGGGGAGGAGCCCCATGGTTGAATCCAAGGTACGGGATCCGGGATTAGCTGATCGCGGAAGAATGCAGATAGAGTGGGCTGAACGCAATATGCCTGTTCTTCTTCTAATTAGGGAGAGATTTCAACGGGAGAAGCCGCTCGCTGGATTGCGTTTATCGGCTAGCCTCCACATAACTAAGGAGACCGCTGTTCTCGCCAGAACCTTAGTTGCCGGGGGGGCCGACGTATTTTTGGCTCCATCGAATCCATTATCGACCCAGGACGATGTGGCAGCCGCATTGGCCACTGATGGCATAAAAGTGTATGCTTGGAAGGGAATGAATGAGCGGGAGTACTATAATGCAATTGGAGCAGCAATATCCCACTCCCCACAGGTAACGCTTGATGATGGGGGCGATTTAACCATAACTCTACATAAGTTAGCCATGGATATAAATGATGATTCTATAAGGTATGCTAAGGAGATGATCGGTAATATCGACTTTAAGTCAATGGTCAAGAACATTTATGGAGGAACCGAGGAAACAACTACAGGAGTGCTTAGATTTAAGGCAATGGAGCGCGAAAAGACTCTTCTTTACCCAATAATAGCCGTTAATGACTCATATACAAAGCACTTATTCGATAATAGGTATGGCACTGGCCAAAGCACTTGGGATGGCGTCTTGCGTGCCACGAATGTACTGATAGCTGGAAAGGTAGTGGTCGTATCGGGTTATGGTTGGGTAGGGAGAGGCATAGCGGCTAGGGCTCGTGGACTTGGCGCGAGGAGGGTTATTGTGACGGAGGTTGATCCAGTAAGGGCCTTGGAGGCGGTTTTCGATGGATTTGAAGTAATGCCGATATCAAGGGCTGCGGAGGAAGGCGATATATTCATAACGGCCACCGGCGATATGCGCGTAATAAATTACGAGACGATTCTCAAGATGAAAGATGGAGCTATGCTGGCCAATGCCGGTCACTTCAATGTGGAGATAGATGTTGATGCCATTGAACGAAATGCGATTAGGAAGCGTGAAATAAGGCCATTCATGGTCGAGTATAAACTACCCAATGGCAAGGTAATATTCTTATTAGGCGAAGGAAGGCTAGTTAATTTGGTGGCGGCGGAGGGCCATCCATCAGAGGTTATGGATTTATCATTTGCGAACCAAGCGTTGGCATCCGAGCATATAGTTAAGAATAAGGGTAGAATGCAGCCAGCGGTATATAAGTTGCCCGAGGACCTTGATATTGAAATAGCTAGATTAAAGCTTAAGGCCATGGGGATTGGGATTGATGAATTAACTGATGAGCAGAGGAAGTATGTATCGGCGTGGGCTCTTGGTACTTGAATTCTAATTCGAAAAAGGTTAAAAATCCCAATCATTCCTCTTAGGGTATGGGGTTTGATGATGTGGCTCTATCCAGCATGATGCCATTAGTTAGATTAATGCTGAAGAATGAGAAAAGAAGAGCCGAGTTGGAGAGACTGCTTTCCTCCTCTCTATCGTTTACGGCGCCGGAGAGATTCCTAGCGCGAATATTATTAGTGACGTTAATAATTACCGGCATCGTGGTCTCGCTATCTTTAGTATTGATAATTCCGAACTATGAATTCTTCATTGTATCGTTTAGAAACGGCATGGCTTTTAACTCGGCTTTTTTGCCGTTCACTATTAAGGTATTGATTGGATTCTCCATATTGGTGGTGCCCCCCCTCATTTTTTTAATGCTTTATAATATGCCTAAGATATCCTCATCGGATCTGGCATTTAAGATAGATACCGAACTTCCATTCTTCTCGGCATATCTATCAATGATGGTTAGCTCCGGGTTATCCGTGTTCAGGGCTGTGGAGAGAGTGGCCTCCATCTCAATACTGGACACGACCGCCCGCGTCTCTAGAATGGCATATATGAGATTTAAGGCGTTTGGGGAGGATCCAATATCGGCTTTAAACGATGTTGCATTATCATCGCCGAGCAAGAGCTTCATGGAATTCATGACAGGTTATGTGACTAATGTAAGAACGGGCGGAGACGTGCTTCACTTCGTTAATACCAAGCTTCATGACATAGTATCGGCCACTGTTGAGCGTGCTAGAAGGGGCGCAGAGATGTTGGGAACATTAATGGAATCATACATAGGTTCCGCAGTCATATTATTGATAGGACTTGATGTTATGTACCTAGCTCAAACAGTGACTCCTAATGGGAATGCCTTAGCTGCAGTTAATCAAGCAATTAATTCCAATTTTATGTTTGGTCTATTGATAACCCCAATGATAACTCTCGCATTCATGTACTTAGGCGAGGTCTCCGGTTTCAAGACGCCTTTCACGGATTATCGTCCATATAAGGTGGGCGGCATAGCTGCAGCAATTGCTGGAGTAGCCTCCCTATTTTTCTTTGTTGAGTGGTTCCATGGTAACTTAGCTAATAGGGTACTTTTGTTTGGTTATCCATTCGATTTCACTGAGGTCGTCGGCATTACGTTGATAATCGCTTTTACGCCAGCAGCAATATATGGATCCAGAATAGTTTCTCAGCGTTGGGAACTGGAGAAGGAATTATCATTGTTCTTACGGGACTTCACGGAATTAAGCAAGTCAGGTTTCGTGCCGGAGAAGATATTTGAGACATTGAGTGAGACTAGGCATTACGGTGAATTGGATCCATATCTGGCAGAAATAACCAAGCAAGTACGTTATGGTGAGCCCCTCCGCAATGTCGTTAATAGCGTAATGGGTAGAATGCACTCATACTTGGCCAAGGTTTTTAATTGGTTGCTCCTAGAATCAATAGAGTTCGGGGGAGCTAGGCCAGAAGTATTAGAGAGCCTAGCATCTTTTTCATCCGATATCGTCACTATTCAGGAAGATGCTAGGGCCAGGATGAAGCCTCTCCGCTTCGTGCCATATATAGGAGCCGGCATACTCATATTAACGCTCGCCATAATGTTATCATCAATTGTTAGCCTAGCCGCTGTGCTTAACCACTTCCCGCCCAGCACAATTGATTTATTATCTACATCCTTCTCCATATCAGTTATAATTAATTCATTCCTAATGGGCTTCGTGGCCGGCAAATTAGGCGAGGGCGAGTTAGCGATGGGCTTTAAGCATGCAATTGCATTAACGGCATTAACTCTAGTGGTTTATATGGCATCCCCACTAATTGGCCACATGTTATTTGGAGGATTAATGGCTAACAGCTCCGGTGGATTCCCATAAAGTGCCAAATTAATGGAATATAACTTATTCCCCGCAAACATCAGCTGGAAAACAGATTAAAGATAATGAGCTTCCTGGTGGTTTTCTTGAGTCGAGATCTAAGAAGCGATAGCGTTAAATTATAGCTGATACATAATTGGCACCGATGAAGCGAAGCATAGCGCTAGAATTGGCTGGATTAGCATTGATGCCGATTGGGTACCTCATTTCAATGCTTGGGGTGCAAATGCCTGGATTAGCTATATTTATGGTTGGATATGCGATAAGCATAGTGGAAATGTTGTTTACTAGCGAGACGCGGGAGGAGATTCAGGTAAGAAAGCCCTCCCCCTCAGATCTAAAGAGTAGGCCAACAAAGAAGCCCGGTGAGTAGCATGAGGACTATCTTAATTACTAGTGGCACTAAGGGTGGCACAGGTAAATCAACTATAGCGCTGAACCTATCCGTGCTAGCTGCTTATCGGTTGCGGGATAAGGCCCGGTATCCCGTGATTTTAATTGATGCAAGCATTGATAGTGGTTCCTCATCAATGCTCCTCTTTGGTCAACCTGATCCAACCGTTCAATATACATTAATAGACTTACTTGATGGGAAAGTAGTTGATCCATTATCCGTATTCTATCTTCGCCAATGGCAAGTCGATGCATCGCAATTCAATCTAGTATTTGCAGCGTCTGGCTTTTCAAGTAATAATAGATATAGACCGCTTTATCCATTGAGGAATTTATATAATTCCTTAACGGCTTTATCGCCTATTCTAACCATAATAGATAGTCCAGCCCTAGGCTTCTCAAGCGAGTTCCTTGACGTGACTGCGCCTTATCTAACAGACATAATACCAATAGTTACGCCGGATCACAGTTCCATAAAGGCAACAAAGCTAGCCATTAATGCCGCTCGAGAGGTGAATTCAAGAATAAATATATTAACGCCAATACTAAACATGCTAGATGAGAGGTACCCAATTGATGCATCCACTGGTGTTCCATGGATTGAGATAGTCAAGCAAGAAATTGGGGCGGAACCGCACATAATACCTCTAGATGAGTATATCCAGATCTCGCGTCAAGCCTTGGAAATAGAAATACTTAAAATAAGTCCTCTTGAATCCAGGGGAGTCTCGGAGATAATTAATTACTTCGATAAAGCAATAAGCAAAATCATCGAGTCAACCTTAACTCCTACCCTAAGGGAAAACAAGACCTGAATAGGAGATTAGATTCATCTTCATAGAAAGGAATCCCCCATCTAAATTAGGCAAGCGACTTCACTTAGTGAACTCAGTTGCATAGACATATATTCCATCAAGCACGCCGGGCGTGCCTTCTCTGCCGTGAGGGCTTATCCTATCTTTTCCCCTTAATGTAGTGGCCATTTCCACATTGGCTGCAAAGTGGCTTACCGTTTCCTTATCTATCCCCTCCACTATTATGTCATCCTTAGTGGCTTGAACTTTTACTCCATCTGGTATTGGGATGATTATCTTGGATTTGCGGCCCAGGAAATTCTCGATTACTAATTGCTTCCCCTGCACCTTTATATTCATTGGGAAATGTGAGAAAACTACCTTTAATTTGTATCTCCATCCCCGCGTGACGCCCAGTATCATGTTATTTATGTGACCAGCCACGGTCCCAACAAGGGCCTTGGTCTTCCTATCGGCGAAAAACGTGTATATGCTAATATCATTGTTCTCCTTCTCGATTATTATTGGAAGAGATGAGAAATCCCTCTCCAATGATCCCATTGGCCCCTTAACTGTGACTTTATTATTAGCAATAGTAACTGTGACTCCGCTTGGCACCTTAACTATGGTTGATGCTATCGGCGCATATGTCATGGATAAGGCAGTTGCGAAACAGTTTAAAAATTTAGTGAAGCGCCATTTCTTAAAAGCAATTAAGCTGCGTGGGTTTCCACGAATGAGATGGAGGGCTAACTCAACATTTATTTTATTCTGGGTAATAAGGCTAGACGCTGTGGGTTAAGTTATCCACTCTTCCTCCATCTATTACTATTACTTGCCCAGTCATGTAGCTGGATTCATCAGAGCCCAAGTAAACCGCCAGTTTACTTATGTGCTCAGGCTTGCCGACCATGCCAAGGGATGTACGTGACTTGAAGCTCTCCTCGAGCCTATGCACCTCATCAGGGGTTTTTCCACCAATAGTTAGATCGGTCTCAACCCAACCCGGCGCTATTGCATTGACTCTAATACCATAGGGCCCAAGCTCGAATGCAAGCCGCTTTGTTAGCATTATTATTGCGGCTTTGGTTAATGCGTAAAGAGTGGTTCCTTGAGCTGCAGTTCCTATGCCGGCATTAGAAGCCATATTTATTATGCTTCCTCTCTTTTTCTCCTTCATGTGGGGAATAACCTCCAATGTAGTATAAATTGTTCCCATCAAGTTAACTCTCCACATCGCGTTGAACTCATCCTCATTGAAATCCTCAAAATTCCGTAGGTACCAGATTCCAGCATTATTGACCAGTATATCTATCTTGCCGAGCGTTGCCTCTATTTCTTTAACCATGTTTCTAACCTCTAGTCTATTGGATACATCGGCCTTAAAGATCTCAATGTGATCGCTGATTAGTTTCAACTCCTTTGCTTTTTCAAGTGATGAATTATAATTAACGGCGACTCTAGCTCCATGCTTGCTGAATTCTAGGGCAATTTCCCGTCCAAGCCCCCTTGATGCCCCCGTTACTAGAACTACCTTATTCTTAAGGTCTTCGAAAACCATATGCGTCTCGCTTTATGTAAGTTTTTAAATTTTAAATAATAAAACGAATGACAAACCTAGCCCTTCAGGGCGGGGAGGAGGTCAGTATAATATGTGGGTAAGGTTTATAAAACATGATGTTTGCCCCCACTATTTATGTCAAATGATGAGGAATTAAATAAGATACTTGAACGTAAATATGAGGAATTAACTAGACCCGCAGAGGTCAGCCACTTAACTAAGAATAACTTTGATGAGTTCATCAAGGAACATGAAGTGGCTGTTGTGGATTTCTGGGCTCCTTGGTGCGCTCCTTGCTTCATGCTTGAACCCATAATCAAGCAATTAGCTATTGAATTGAAAGACGTAGGCTTCGGCAAAGTTAATTCAGAGGAGGAACCGGACATAGCCGCGCGATACTATGTAATGAGTCTCCCCACCATTATAATTTTCAAAAATGGGGAACCGGTTGATACGGTAATAGGGGTAGTACCAAAGAAAGCGCTGCTGAATCGCATAATGGCTGTGGTGGATAAACAATGATGCCAATACTCCTGGGAATAGATGGATTAGGCTATGGCGGTTTCATGGAGTGCGAAACGCCCACGTTTCTTAGCCTTGTTAATTCAATGGAGAGAGGAGTTGTTGAGAATCATGCGCCTCAACTCGAGAATACAGCATGGTCAACAATACTCATGGTAAGCGGTCCAGATCCATACTCCTCCGCATTAATGAAACTGACGAAAGCCATTGCGGTAAATGTGCCGATCACAGACCCAACCTATGGCATATACAGCATACACTTAAATGAATCGACTACGCCTGAGGATGAGGTTAACCAAGTCATTAATGCGGTGATAAACGCCTCAAGAGAAAGACCAGTAATAGCTTCAATAACCGCAATAGAGAGGTTTCTACATAAGAAGCCCAGCATGAAATGCGACATATACTCCATAATAGATGGCGGTATACGGCGATTGCTTTCCAGTAGCGACTTGGGTCACATAATAATTTTCTCTCCCTTCGGTGAACCCCAATCCGAGAAGGAGGGCGATCATTATGATTATGGCGTGTATCTGTCGACTATGCCGCGTCCCCGGCATCATGATACTGTTAAGCTTGATGAAATAGGCTCCTTATTTCTAGATATGGTGGAGCAAGCAAATGCGTACCAATAGGTTCATCATATCTAATAATGAATTGCGCGGAGAAGTATTATCGCTTGGTGCATCTCTGGCGGATTTACGGTATGGAAGCAAGCAAATAATCTTGCCCTATAGAGATGATTATAGGGTTACTAGGGCCGGCATGGCAATATTAGCTCCCTTCGCGAATAGGGTCAGAAATGGCGAATACGTATTCAATGGGGTCACATATAGGTTGCCGGTGAATAATGAGGGGCATGCAATTCATGGATTCGTTAAGGACAAGGAGTGGCAAGTTATCGAAAGAAGTGATGCATTTATATCGATGGGGTTGGAGTTGAAGAATGAGCCGGGCTACCCATTTAAGTTACTCTTCAATGCAAAATATGAGATACGCAATAATGGTCTTGATTTTAGCTTAATGGTAATTAACGCAGATGAGAAGGCGGCGCCCATAACCGTGGGCGCTCATCCATATTTTACCTACACTACTCCCAGGAACGAATGGTTGATTGATGCGGGGGATGTCTATAGATTGGAAGCAATCGGCAATATACCCACTGGTCGAATGATACCTCAAAGACTAGTTACACGGGTGGGCGAGTATGATGACTGCTTCAAGATCAATAAAGACGAGATCCAACTAATATTCTCAGAAGATTGGGGGATAAGCATCAAGTTGCGGGGCTTCCACTTCATCCAATTATTTACGCCGAGTTGGGCTAATGCAGTGGCCGTGGAACCCATGACAGGGGCACCGGATGCATTTAATAATGGAATTGGCTTGATCACGCTTGGGCCAGGCAAGTCAATATCCCCCAGCTTCAATGTGATTCCATTAAAGTCTATTGATTTATAGATAGAGATAAAAAGCTGCTAATTAAATATCTCTTTATGGATAAGAAGGAGAATTGTGATGAATGCATAAAGCATTACATGACTGTTTTTAAATCATTGGAGGAGGCATTTAAGGTGTGCCTAGACCTAGGGTACACCGATTGTAATCCTGAGTACCTGGATGCGCTAGAGGATAAGTAATTCATGTGCATGTAAAGAACAAGGAACAAGACGAAAGCCTCAACCATTAAGGGAAGAGGTGGATTGTGAAAAACACATGCAATTGTTCGTCAATATTATCGAAGGTCAATAATATATTGACATTCTTATAGATGGGGTCTCAAACAGGCGAGAAGCCCGTCGCTCAGGATGAGGGAGGGCTAGACGCATTAAGTTGTCACAAAGAGTTATATATGCTGCATATATTTGTCTCTTAATGAATGATGTGGTTCTTGTCCGGTATAGTGAGATAGCGATAAAGGCAGCCGCCAGTAGGAAGAAGATGGAGCGGCTTCTTATATATAATTTAAGGAACGCCCTGGAGAGACGCGGCATTGATTTCCATGATATAAGCAAGACCCAGGGACGAATATTGATACGTACTCCACAAGCAGATGCTGCTGCAATTGCTGCGTCTCGAGTATTTGGCGTAGTATCTGCATCGCCTGCAATAGAATTGAATGTTACTGGCCTTGGCGATCTCGTAAGGCATGCGGCTATGGCTTGGAGCAAACTAGTTAATGGTAAGAAGTTCGCCGTGCGGGTACGCAGGATCGGCGTGCATAACTTTAAGTCCATTGATGTAGCGAGGGAGGTGGGTGCCGCTCTATTTAATTCTTCTAATGGAGTTGATCTAGAGAATCCCGATATTGAGCTATTTGTTGAGGTAAGGTATGATAAGGCTTACCTATATCACGAAGTGATTCCGGGCCCTCGTGGGCTTCCATTAGGTTCACAGGAAGGCAAAGTGCTTGGGTTGGTCTCCGGCGGCATTGATAGCCCAGCTGCCGCATGGTTAATGATGAAGCGAGGAGTCTATGTTGACATGCTGTTCTGCAGCTTGATAGGGGTGGATATTGAGAGATTCATAAGGGTCAGCAAGGCGCTTTATGATAATTGGATATATGGCTATGACCCTGTTCTTTACATAGTTGATTGCAGAAAGATAGCCTCGGCGATTCAGCAGCGCGTTAATCCTCATGTATGGAATACGGTATTCAAGTACGTGCTTTATAGGATTGGAAATAAGGTGGCAAGGGAGGGGGGATACTTAGGTATGGCCACCGGCGAATCAATGGGTCAAGTAAGCAGCCAAACCCTACATAACCTCTATGCATCATCGCTGGGTATTGATATGCCAATTTATAGGCCGCTCATAGGGCTTGATAAGAGCGAAATAACTGAAATAGCCAGAAAGATAGGGACATTTGAAGAGTCGATCAAGTCGATTGAGGCTTGCATTATATTATCTAGGAAACCTAGAACAAAAGCTGATCCCCAATTAATAGCGGATGAGTCTAAGAAGGTGGAGACGGAGGTTCAGGATGCTTTGGGCAGGATAGTGATTAAACGCATGAGCGAGATAGATATGGGCAAGCTGAGGGAGGAGGTTATGGGTATGCTTGGTTGATTTTGAGTTTTCTATTTATTGCTTCTCTCCTATTATTTCTCCATAACTGCTGACCGAGAATGAATTGTTGCACTTGGGGCAAGTTATTGATATCCCCATATTGTACCATGACTCCCCCATTTCAACCTCAAACACGTGGCCGCAGTGCGGGCATTTTGCTCGTATCTTTAATACCCTCTCCGGTTCTCCGCCAGAGTACTCGTAATCCTCCGGCAACTCCCAATTGCTTCCTGATGACATGATTCGCCACGTATTAGTTGCATTTATTAATTTTTCTACTTAAGAAAATTACTTTTAAGGCATTTCCCGCCAAATTTAGCCTAATGAGGATTTGGTTACCTAACGCCGCTCTTCTCAGAAGCATTAGGGAAGCAATTGATTTGGTTCAAGGAGTCACCGCACCTAATTTCGATGATGCATTAACTCTAGCACTATTCGGTTTCTCCGGTTCATATGATGATGCATTAACTCTATTCATGAATTCAGAGGATATATTATCGATGTACTTGATCACTAAGCATACTTTAAGGAATCAAAAAACATCGGAAGCAATTGAGAAAATGCGGAAGTTGAAAAGCAAGATAAGACATGAGTGCGCTGCCGGTGCCCTAGATGAGCTTCTTTGCCTAAGGCTTCGCGCCTTCAATCATGCCTCCGCTTATCAGAGGTTGCTGGAGCTTTATGGTAGTGCCAATCCATTAGATTTAGCGGATGCATTTATTTCATATAATCACGAGCGGCTGGGCCTTAAATTACTGGAGACTCATCATCCAAGGACTTCTCACGAGGCGTTGCGTGAATTAACGGTTTTTCGAAGGGCAATGGGTTTAACCGCCATGAAGGGTTCACTAATTATTGGAGTGAATCACTTAAGTTACTTGGATTGGCTAATTATAGAGGGGGTGGGCGGTGGTTTACTTCTTCAATTTAATAATCTGCACAGGGCTTATACCGTATCCACGTCTCAAGTACAAGCAATGGAGGGCCGCCTCTTGCTTCATGATGCCTCATGGGAAATAGAGGAAAACGATGCAGTGATCACTAGAATTAAGTGGCGTGGCGGCGTATTAATATTTATGGGCAATCCAACGCCTCAAGTATTAAGGCTAGAATTACCGGGGGAGGGAGTGGTCAAGACATTCACTGCGGAATTCAGATGGCGTGGCGAACTATTAGTTCCACCCATGGATTACGTATCAGTGATGATATAGCTACTGACCTCCTCCCCGCCTTTAGGGCGAGGTTTGCCGTTCGTTTTATCATTCATTATGGTGGAGAAGGTTGAGTAGCACAATCCATTTCTAAATAGGTAATCGCTGGGCTCCGCCTCACTTATAACCCGAGACCCCTATGAGTGCTGGTTAGTCCAGCCTTGCTATACGTGTGGCAATACAAACTGGCATATGGGTTCCCATGAATTTATCTAGGTCACTCGCTTATCCTGAGAACCGTCTTTATATCTTCATGGGTCCAAGTATATGCCTCGCCATAGTTATCTAATGTGGATGTCTTAGTTATTAGTTTATTTAGCCAGTTACCATGAACGGCCTTGCTTTTAACCATGTGTTGAAGACCGGTCTCGAAGTGTTTTATGGATGCATTCACTGAACCAATTATTGCCTTATTATTAAGCACTGCATCTGTTAGAAGGGATCCCACATCATGCGCCTCGCCTCCCTGGGGATAAACTCCAAGGAGAACCATGACTCCACCAGCTGCCAAGTGCTTTATTGATTCCATGGCAACGCTAATTGCGCCCGTGGCTTCCACAACTAAATCAAATTCCCCCTCTATCTTATCAGTTAATGTATCGATATACTTGCTTCCCAGCTCCTGCGCCAGCCTAGCCTTTAAACTATCAATGGGTCGAGTTGCCGCAGTAACTGTCTTCAGCCCCATTAATCTAAGGACCATGGTTGCTAGAAGACCTATGGGTCCAGCCCCCATCACTAATGCAGTTGAGGGATGCCAATCAAATCTGGATTCGCCTACCCGCATTGCTACATCTATGCCCTTCTCCACAACTGAAAGCGGCTCCGTGAGGACCGCTACATCCATTACTTCCTTCGGAACCTTGACCAAGTACCTCGAGTTAGTGACCGAGAACTCGGCTGCGTGTCCATGGAGTCCCCATATGCCGTGCTCCACGTAGTGACCCATGGGGCAGTAATCAACGGGTAGATCACAATTCACGGGCCGCCTAACGGTTGGCACCACTGCTTCCCCCTCAGAGATAGAATCTACGCCGTCCCCAATCGCCTCGACTCTCGCTAATGCCTCGTGTCCAAGTATTAGAAATTGGGAACCATCCGGTGCCTTACCGTATTTCCCCTCTATTATCTCCTTATCAGTGCCGCATATGCCTATTTGCAGCGGCCTCAGCAGAACCTCGCCCTGCTTTGGGGTTGGCTTATCAACATCACGTAAGCGTATTGAATTGGGCACGCCTGGAACAACAGTTACCGCCTTCATGGATGAGGAGTTAGAGAGAACTTAATAAAGCGTTTGGTTTAAGTCGCCTAAATGGAATTCAAGCAATCAATAGTGGTTAGGGTGGATCTAAAGATGAGTTGCGGCAAGATGATTGCCCAAGGCGCCCATGCATCCGTAACATCGCTTATGGAAACAATGAAGAGACGCAGGGAATGGGTTGATGAGTGGATTAACCAAGGTCAAAAGAAAGTAGTATTAGAGGTGCAGTCGCTGGAGGAATTGATGCAACTAGCAAACAAGTCAGCCTCACTTGGATTACCACATGCAATTATAGCGGATGCAGGACTAACAGAACTTGCGCCAGGCACAGTAACTGCTCTAGGCATAGGGCCTGCTCCCCGTGAATTAATTGATAAAGTAACTGGGAGTCTCCGCCTCCTCAAGTGATTGCTAATTTAATCAATTTGAGCTTAAAATCACCAAGCAATAAGGCAAGCGGCAACCCCATCCCCTTTAGGGCTGGATCCTTTTCATGCTAATAAATGATGATTTTATATTCGTTTATGTTTAACTAATTTTGTATAGAAGCTTAATGTAATAACATCTTGCTGGGAAAAATTACGGAATGAAGAGCCGCAAGAAGGCTTTGCTTTATCCAAGGCGTGAAAAGCTAATGGGCGAGTTAAGCGGAGAGGACGGTGGAGTTAAGGGTATAATTACTCATCGCTCAGGTAAATGATTCTTCTTCATTGTAATATTATTGTTTAACGACTTGTTAATAGCTTTAAAAAGGGCTAATGCTTCTTTTCACTCATGTCCAGCGACTTTGATGAGGAGGAAAAAAACGAGGAATTAGAGGAGGCTGAGGAGCAGCCTGAGGAAGAGATGGAGGCTGAGGTTGGGGGGAAGGGATCATTAAGCGGCGAGGGCGGGGTTTACTCTCTTCTCTTTCCTAAGGGCAAGGATGTTAGGTATGTTTTTTCAGCGATGGCAACCATGTTAAAGGATGCCGCGTTTAGCTTGGGGCCTGATGGGGTTAAGCTAAGGGCAATGGATAGTTCTAAGGTATCTATTATAATGCTTGATATACCCTCCTCCAGCCTTGATGAGGTAAACATAGGAGAGGAGATCAAGGTTGGCATATCGTTTGATGTCCTTAGAAAGATAATGAGGAGGATCAGTTCCAGGGATAAGGTTGAGTTTATAGTGGATAAGCCTCAGGGGAAGCTTCATGTGGTTATTTATACGAAGAAGGGGAAAGAGGGGGGAATGTACCGCAAATTCAGCTTATCCTTAATTGACGTGTCCATGGAGGATGTGCCAGAGCCTAATCTCGAGTATCCAATAAGGATAACGGCCGACTTAGATTCCATGCTTGATATAATAGCTGCTGCTAACGATATAAGTGATATTGTTTCATTCACTGCGGCAGCGAATCAATTCATCATTCGCGCCGAGGGGGAGGGAGGCAAAGCGATTGAATCAATATATCAAAGCACTGATGAGTTATTTCATGAATATGTGGTCAATACGGAGGGCTCGGCATCTTACTCGGCAAAGCAGATACTTGGATTCATGTCGCAAATGAGGCAGATATGTGATGCAGTAACTATGGAATTCGCCACTGATAAGCCTCTTAAGTTAACGTTCAACTTTTCGACGGGTTCACTATTGCTTTATTTACTGCAGAGGACATGACTATTAAGGGATGGCGGGTTCTCGCATTTTATGGCTTGTTTTTGAGTTACCCCATCTTCACCGGCATTAGATTTAGGAGCGGCAATGGATATCTATTACCTCAAAACAGGGAGCGAGCGGTTCAGGTAACGAGTGCAAAGGGCTTCGGGAAAACTTCTAGGCTTGTTGCTTCAGCAAGTGCTTATTATTTTATTATTTTTTAATCGCGGCTTCTATTTATTTCCATGTTCCTTTAACTACCCATACGGGTTCTTCCGGGTTAAAGTATTCGGGGCCGGATGCCTTTAGATTTTCCAGTAATTTCTCATTAACGGTGACTCCAATGCCTGGCCTTGATGGCACTTCATAGTGGCCATTTATGACTGGAGTTTCATTATTTACGAGGTCTCGCTTCCATTGAGGCCAGAAGTCATAGAATGATTCCTGTATTAAGAAGTTGGGTATGGCTGCATCTAGTTGTATGGTTACGGCGTTCTGGATGGGGCCAAAGGCGTTGTGGAATGCGACCTCAACTCCATATGCCTCAGCTAATGCAACTACCTTTCGAGCCCCCGTTACACCCCCTATATTGGTTATATCGGGTTGAATGAAATCTAGTAATCCGGCCTCTAAATAAGTTAATGCATCCTTTAGGCTAATGAGTCTCTCTCCTAGGGCCACCTTAACCCTAGTTGCTGACCTATATTTCGCCAATCCATCCAAGTCCTCTGGATGAACTGGTTCCTCCATGAATAACGGATTAAAGTTGCTCAGGGTCTCTGCTATCGATATTGCTGAATTAGGATTAAACCTGCCATGATGCTCTATCATTATGTCAACCCCATCGCCCACGACATCCCTAACAGCCTTAACCCTTGCCCTGGCCTCTTCTAATCCCCGTTGATCTATCCAGTCGAAGTATTTACCAAAGGGATCAAACTTAAGCCCAGTATAGCCCATTGAAACCACTTTCCTAGCTTTCTCAGCGAAGTCAGCCGGCGTCACTGCATCATCATACCACCCATTGGCGTATGCCCTAACTCTATCTCTACTGCGTCCACCCAATAATTCATGAAGTGGCGCACCCAATTCTCGACCTATTATATCCCATGAAGCAATATCTATCGCGCTAGCGGCTGTGGTTGACTCAAATGACCTAGCCATGTAGAAATCATGCTTATACCACTCCCTTAGGTTGGCCTCTACATTATGAGGATCACGCCCAATATAGACCCTCGCCGCCTCCTTAATGGCCTCGACCACAGGCCCCACCCTAAGCGTTGGTACAGCCTCGCCCCAACCAACCGCGCCGCTTGACGTAGTCACCTTAACTATAATGGATACGCCGGCCCAAGTTGCGGCCGTTGGATTTTTTTCGCCTATAATGAATGTATCTATATTGGATATAGTCTCCGTCATGTTAGGCAAATATGCATGGGTAAATTAAATGTTGTGCTCATCGTCGACTTGTAGTCCCCACCGCCCTAATGCCAAGGAATAGTAAATCCCCATACTTAACATGAGGTAAAGGCTAGAAACCATTATGCGGTCTCTAGCATTCTTTGCCGCCGTCTTCTTTCCCAGCGAGTAGGGTTCCCCGGTTTTTAAGGGGTTACATTCATTCATGAAGGGCGTCCTCCCTTCTCCCCCTTTATCTCCTGGAATTATGAGGATGAGTCGCATCATCTCCATTATGCTGATTAGGATGGAACTAAACCAAATGGATAATGCTACATTAACCCCAAGGTGGGCTCTCCTCTTTCACTCTCAAATATCGGCGGGAAAAACAGGAACCATAATAACTTAAATCCCTGGAGGGGAATCATTCAAGGTGGGATCAATCTTCTTCTGGCCTTTCTATGGAGCGCATCATTTAGTCGCCGAATTTGTTTTTCTTTCTCTCCTTTTGTAAAAGAATATGCTCTTTTAGGCTCCAGAGGTTGGGGCCGGCGTCTCACTGGGATTGGTTATGAGTGCTGGGTTTAATTAGGTAGGTTCCCCTCTGATTATATGGTAAGGATAGCTATAGCCACCGACGATGATAAGACGATCAGCAAGGGTCATTTCGCCCACGCTCGCAAGTACCTAATCTATGACGTTGATTCAAATGGACTTAATAGGGTTGAGTCACGTAATAATCCATTGGGTAATTTGCCTGATGCCGATGATCCAAGCCAAGTTAAGGCATATGTGGAACAATTAGGGATACCAATACATGGCTTATCGAAGTATGAGTGGCTTCGCAAAAATGTGTTAAGCGATGTAGATGCGATTATAGCAAGCGGTGCATGTCAAACAAGTTTCAATTATTTCACATCTGAGGGCGTTCAAGTATTGTTCGTGGAGCCCGGTGTATCTGTTGAGGATTTATTATCTCAAATAGTGCTCGCCAGTGATGAATCGGATTCCAATGATGTTGATTCACGGAACGAGAATTGGGGAACTGATAAGGATTAGCAGATTCGTTCTCCGACCAATTCATCACTCGCCTTATCTATTGTGGCTACGGCTGGTTTCCCCTTCTCGCCGCATGTGGCTAGTATCATTCCTTGGCTCTCTATTCCAAATATTTTCCTCGGCTCTAAATTAGTTATCACTATTACATACTTTCCTCTCATCTCTTCCGGTTGATAATGCTCGGCTAACCCAGTTACTATTTGCCTCTTCTCCGTGCCTAGATCAATTATTAGCTTAAGGAGTCGCTTGCTCTCCGGTATGCGCTCGCTCTCGATTACTTTCCCAACTCGAAGATCCATCTTCATGAATTCCTCGTGACTTATCATGGCTCCTCAATAATTGAAGAGGTTTTTATCCTTAACCATTCGTGAATAGTGGACTATGGATAGGAATTAGTTTGTATAAATTGATCCGGATTATTCCGCGTCCGATCCTTAATGCCTAGATTATTGCATTATTGTGCTTGCGCTATTTTATCGAGTAGTTGTATTCTCTTTGCTGGATGTGGATGATCGCTTAATATATCATCCCATGGCGTCGGCTTGTAATTCCGCCAATAATCTATTAACTCATCAACGTCTGCATCGCTTGCCTCCCTGCTTATCTTATCATCGGCGGGGGCAAAAAACAGCATCTTAACCATATTATTGGTGGGGGACTTCTTGATTTTAGCTATAGTGCGCGGATCCATGTATAGCACTATCTTGGCCAGGGCGCGTTGTAGATTCTTTGCGGCATTCGGTATAGTTAATGCGGAGTTAACGTCGGCATATGCCTCTCTCAATCTATTGACATATAGCAAAACAAACTGAAATAGAAAGCTCACGCCAAGCAGGGCCACCCCAATAAGCAGCATGCTTCCATTATTTCCCCTCTCGCCCCATGCGCCTCCCCACATTCCGCTCCACATTAATGAGTAACCAAGCCAGTAAATAAGCGCGGGGATGAGGCCTATGGCCATTAGGAACTCCACATCCCTATGCCTGAGGTGCCCCAACTCATGTCCAAGCACTGCGGCCAACTCATCTTTATTTAGTATCTTAAGTGCAGGTCGAGTTATGGCAACACGCTTGCCGGCTATCGGGCTTCCATAGGCAAATGCATTTGGGAATGGGGCCTCAGCAATATATACCTTGGGCGGCTTGGAGAATCCATTGGCCTTAGCCACCTCATCAACTACATCAACTACCCAACCATAGCTTGGGTCATCCGGCGTTATTTCATGCGCCCTATACGCAGCATTTATCATGTATGGCCCAAATAACCATTGTGCTATGTTGATTATTAAGACAAGTATTAGCATGCCGCTTATCAAATCTATTCCAAGAGCTAGGCTTCCCCCGCTCAATAATTCGGCTATGCCTACCAGCACGGCAATTGATAGGAGCACTATTGTTATGGCGCTTAACCCCATTACTAATCTAAGCTTAATTAATTCCCAATTCATATGGCTCGATTCGATTGAGGTTTTAAAAACCTTACTCATTACTCGCCGGGAAATTGTTACCTTAATACGGGAATGCCGAGTTTCGCCCCTTCAGTAAGAGGAACATAATATGGTTTCGTAATTGGGATACCATTAAGTTACTTGACCTAATTATAAGTTGGGCACATGGCGATGCATGGCTGGGCATTCAAGAGTTTATGAGCTGAAAGAGTTTTGATCAGTCCGTCGCCAGTTCCTCATCCCTCAGCCGTAATGTAAGTCATCACGTTCCCCCAGGACTTTCTCCAGCTTATTAATGTAATGCACCTTCTCTTTCTCCTCATAATTATCTCCGAGCCTAATCATGCCTAGCCTTATGTGATCCACAGGCCTTAAATCCTCCATTGTTGTCGGTATTATTACCACGGCCTTGCTGCTTTCATAATATATCTTCTTCAGCATGCCCAGCGACACTAAGTAACCATCCGGGTCCTCCAGTGCAATGAGTAACCCGTTCTCCCAATTAATTGGCAGTATTGCTACCTCTACTCCAGGCATAGCCTTGACCACTAATTCCTTTACAGCTGGAGACAGCATTATTGCCTTCTTACCGAACTGTTCCCCATAGACTATTGGCATTTTAAGGTACTTGGATGCCAGTGACCTAATGTTGGCATCAAATGGTACACCCCCAGAAAGCGGCAGGTTAAGTATTGGCTTCTCCGATAAATTAATGGTGGCCGACTTAGCCGGCATGAGGTACTTGCCGTAACCCATCTCCCTATGTAGCCTTCTATCCTCTCTCGTCTTTATCGCTAAGGGCGGCGCATTCAGGAGAATTGGGTTGAAGCCATTTTTCTTAACTTGATTCACTAGTTCCTCCTCCTCTCCTTTTTGAATTATTACCACGTAGTCCGGGCTTAGTTTCGATAACATGGATAGCTTATACTGGATTGCCGTTGCCTCGGTGATCCATCCATCCGTGTTTATTATAGTGGTATTGACGCCCTCATGCATCTCCAGGTAATCAACTAACTTAGCGACTCCATTAACCGCTTCTTGCCATGTATGTTCAAGGCTAGTCGTCCTTAGGAACACCATTTTTAGAGGGGGAAGCATGCTTAAATGAGTGACCGGCTTACTTGACTTAGCGCATGCTATAGTTGTGGGTGGACCCAGATCATTTTGACCTGGATCTGCATCGATGACTCCAGCCACATTTCCAGCGCTAACCGCCTTATTCATTGCCATTATTGTGAACGTAGTCTTACCGACATCCATCATGCCTAAAACCACCACTCTCTTTCCCTTCCTCATTATTGACTCGGCGGCCATCGCCCACGACTCCAGCACTTCCTCCCCGGGCTCCGCATTCTCGACCTTGCCCTCCGGTCCAAGCGTCACATCTAGTTGAGTTAGTTCAAGCGCCTTAACAGCCACCTTCCTGGTCCTAAGGATTGTGAGTCTGGATCCAGCGCTGTAAATGGTTCCCAACGCATATATGGAGCCCCTCAATACCTTAACATTAGCTGGTCCCTCTATGCGAATAATTGAGCCGGGCTCCAGATTTACCGTATCCACATCGTTATTGCGATACATATTTTTTTAAAGATGCCGTTATGGGAAGAGTGAGCTACCCCGCCCTTAAGGGCGAGGCTTCCCGCTTCCTTGCCCCGCCTTGCCCATCGTCACGGGTAGTGGGCGGAGCTCCACGGGCGACTCCCGCATGCCTTGCCCATCGTAGTGCGTTGCACGCCTCTCACGCCAACTGCAATTGGGCCTTTAACGCCCTCAACGTTCGTCGGTGTATGCTCTAAACCTAAACCCCACGGTGGGCATTAGAAAAACAAAAACATCAAATATTTGTATTTCCTCCACTTATTCCCGCCATAAATGGCGAGGTTTCCCCCATGTGTATAAATGGTTCCTCCTCAATTAGAAATAATTATTAAGCCCCAACCGATAATAAGACCAGTAGGACAAGCGATATTATTATGGCAACCACGTATTGAGTCGCAATGTATCTAATAAACCTAGTAGGCACGCTTCTCTTAGTGACCTTGAGGACCAAGGTTAATCCCAGTATTAATCCCTCGGCGACTGGAAAGAACATGCTTATCATTATCGCCATGGCTGATGCCACTCCGCTGTATCCTATGGCCGGTATTGCTGCAACCACGCCGAGGTTAACCATGGCATACGCGGCGTACCACATGCCTATTATCGGTATATAGGCCACCCATACGGTGCTTAGGAGAGACGCGAATCTGGTCATTGATGCTGCGATAAATGACATGCCGGCTATGCTCTCGTCAAATGCCTTTATTTGGGACATGACTTCTGCGACATATGATGATGGGGAGGCCACCGCGTAACCCATTAGGAACGCGCCTATGAGCGACATAAGTACCGCCGCATAAACAACTAATCGGGATTTTATGTACCATCTAATCAGTTCCCTCATTAAATCGTTGCTCTCCATGACTCACCGATTCATTGCTGCTTTAAAAACGAATCGGAGTCGATTAATTCTGAACCCGTATTTTTATTAAGGGGGTTATTCTTCTTCGCCTGTGCAGGATAGGTGGAGGCATTGGACTATGAAGAGGAGGGGCCTTAGGTACCTCATACTTTACCTCCTAGCGTCTAAGGGGGCAATGACTGGGGCCCAAATAACGGATGAGGTTGAGAGGGCAAGCATGGGTATGTGGAGACCCAGCCCCGGCTCGCTGTATCCAATGCTGGACGAGTTGGAGAGGGAGGGATTAATACGGATAGATAGGGTTGAGGGAACAAAAAAGTACTACATCATAACCGATGCCGGAAGAAACATAGTGGGCCCCGCTCCCGATGATAGGCTAGCGCGGAGCATCGATGAATTCATATCAATGGCCAGATACGTTCTGGATAATTGGGATAAGTTAAGGATTGAGGATAAGAGCAGGATTAAGGCAATATTAATGGAGATGGAGAAGGTGATCCAAGAGTAGCTCTCGCTGCCGAAAAGATTAAATTCACTCATGGGCATCACGCAATCAATCATTGAGCAACCATGAGATGCATTATAGATAGGTTGGAAGTAGAGACGCACGCTCATGCAACGGAGGATCTGGGCAAGGTGATTCAGGCATTAAATAATCTAGTGGGCCAAGTAACTTACGAGACTATACAGGTGCAGGGGCATTATGGAAACCCCATAACCGTAGTGAAGGCAGCCATGGGAAAGGCGAGCGGCGAGTGCCTTGACGTAGTGGCTAAGAGGCTCCTCTCTATGCTTAGCGATGCCGATAGGCAGTTGCTTCTCCTGAGCTTAGATGAGAGGATGGATGGTGATAAGCTTTATCTCAGATTCAATAAGCAATCAGCCTATAGGGGCTTAGCCAGGCTCGATGATGGTGGCGACGTCATTAAGGTGGTTATTCACTTCAATCCAGGCTTAGCTTGGGGCCGCGGCATTAAGTCTCTCCTGGAGGGCTTGGTGAGAGCATGAGCATATTATCGGCGCGAGGAATATATAAGACATATGATGGCCGAAAGTGGGCCCTGAGAGGCGTTGATCTAGAGATAGATAGGTCTAGAATAGTTACTCTATTGGGGCCAAATGGAGCAGGGAAGACCACATTCGTGAGGATTGCGTCAACGGAGCTCCTCCCAACTAAGGGCGAGGTCGAGGTGCTTGGCATAGATGCAATTAAGTACCCAAACAAGGTGAGGCCCCTCATATCCATCATTCCCCAGGAGGCGCGACCGATCAACTTCATTACTGCCTGGGAAGCCGTTTACTCATACCTACTCCTAAGGGGCTTCAGTAGGGGGGATGCGCGGAGAATGGCTAGGTGGGCAATGGAGAGGCTCTCCCTAGATCAATATAGGGATACCCAATTATTCAATTTATCCGGCGGCTTAAAGAGGAGGGTATTGGTAGCCATGGCCCTCGCCAGCAATGCCTCTCTCATATTCCTCGATGAACCAACGGTGGGGCTCGACATAATAAGCAGGAGAAGCGTGTGGGACGCCTTAGCCGAGTTACGGAAAAGCGGCGCCGCAATACTATTAACTACCCACTACATAGAGGAGGCGGAGTTACTTAGTGATGAGGTTTTCATAATAGACGCGGGAACCATAGTGAGGAAGGGTTCCCCCCATGACTTGCTCTCGCTGGTTCCGGAGGATGCTGTGGTGGAGGCTTATGGGGATTCCCTTGACTTGGATGAGAGACATGTAAGGCTGGGCAACAGGTATATAATATACGTCGATCCATCAATGGCCGGCCCGCTTTCATCTGAATTGATCAGGCGAGGCATGACAGTCACCGTTCGCAGAAAAACTCTTGAGGATGCGGTGATTTATTTACTGGGGGGCTGGAGGGAGGAGGCGGATGAGTAGGATCAATAATTTACTAACTCAGTTGAGGGGTTCCCTCGTCATTGCTTGGATAAATGGTTGGCTAGCCATGACTAGAATGCCGATATGGCTCGTCTCATCCCTAACGGCTCCCATCTCCATTGCATTGATGATTATATTCTTCGGGGGTTATCGATACTTGGGGATAGGATTGATAGGCGGCATATCCATGTTAATAGGAGTTAATGGGGTTGGATTGGTCGGTGATGGCGCCTTCTACAGGTTAGAGTTGAAGTTTCAAAACATGTTAATAGCTACACCCCTGACCCCAGTCAGCTACACGCTTGGGCTCGGCCTCTCCTCCCTGATTTACTCCATGCCCGGCATAGCCATCATGATTGGGATACTCGCATATAGGGGAATAATAACGCCCTGGAACTCCGCGCCAATTGCTGCATCCCTCTTCGCCGAGTGGTTATCCACATCAATGCTTGGATTCACGATATCCACATACTTGAGGGACACTAGGTATGCCTGGGCAATAGGAAATATACTTGGATTCGTTTTGGGCACATTATTTCCAGTGTTCTATCCAGCCACAATACTCCCAATTCCTTATATAGCCATTGCCTCCCCCGTCAGCGATGCCTCTATAGTGATCCAATATGTGAGTGGAGTCGCCAGGTATAATGTGGATCTCCCGCTTGCGGCAGCTACATCCCTTGCCGCTCAAGCAACGATATTCATCCTACTAGCCATATATAAATCAAGGTGGAGAAGCAATTAGTTGGGTGGATTAGCCGGCCGCTGCCTTATCTGGAGCAGCCCTATGATCATGAGTATGAATCCGGCAATGGATAGGGGTGGTCCAATGTATGGAATGATCGCCAATATGTAGAGAATGGCTCCGATGCGGATCAGGTCGGATCCGTAATCTTCCCCCAACCTATAGTAGCCTATGACGAGCAGTATGAGGCCCACAAGCGACAGCGCTCCCCCAACTAGTATTAGGATCATGGATGGAATCAATGCGATCAATGCCGTGGCCGGTTGTTGCTGCGCGATTCCGAGAGTCGGCACCGAGTTGATCTGATTGGTCGAAATCAGTTCCTTCATGACATTGATGAGTAGATAAAGGCCGGGAAGCGCCGTTATTGAGCCTATGGGAATCAATAAGGCGCCTATCTTCGCCGGGGAGTACTTGGAATTGATCTTGCTTAGTTCCGCAAACCCCAGGTACTGAAGTAGGGCTGCCATAATCGTCACCCCCACTCCGATCGCTATCAATACATTTAATGAATTGAACACGTTGATCAATGCATTGATGCTTGGGGAAGAACTTGATTGAGTCATCACCAATCGAATTAGGGACCCATACATGGTAACGACTGCCACTGCACCTGTTGCGATGCCTCCCACAAATCCGACCAATAAGCCGCTCACCAATCTAGTGATTGCCCTTGATGCCGAGCTCATCATGCGATTGGGAAGCGGCTTGCTTAAAAATTTTTCAACTAATTCGGGCAAACCCATGCCGAGCTATAATTAATGGAGTTACAAAAGATGGGGATTAAGGGGAGGGCCTCGCCCTTTAGGGAGGAGGTCAGTGCTTCTTGCTTTGGAGCTTCAGTATTGCCTCGGCTAAGTCGCCATTGCTTTCCCTCAGTGCCTTAATTGCCTCGTCCCTGGTTACGCCGGTTTGATCCATTATTAGCCTAACATCATCCTCGGACACGGGGGTCTCCTCTTGGGGTCTCTGCATTATTATGGATGGGGCTGGGGCCGCGGCGGCCTGGGTTTGGGTGGTCTTAACATCCTTCTCGCTTGCCTGTATCTGGTAGATCATCATTCCCTGCATCTTAATCGCGGCCACGCTTGGGTTTGGGATTTCCAGTGTTGATCCATTCCTTAAGTAAATCACCACTTTAGCGGCGTTGATCTCCTCCACATTTAGGTTGCCTATCCCCATCCTCTTAAGCATCTTACGGAGCTCATTTGGATTAATCATTGGCCAAGCTCACCCAGCACATGCTTTAAAGCTATCTCAACCTTAGCTGCATCGCCCCGTAAGCCCTCGATCCTTCCCTGGGCATAAGTTGCTCCTCCTCCCCCTCGTCCCCCCAACTCCTTGAAAATTGACATAGCTAATTCCCCTGCCTTGATTCTCCCATTAGTGTAAATATATACCTCGTCCCCCAGCACCTCAATCAATACGTCAGCGGTGGAGGTATAGGCCTTAGCTAGTTCCTGGGCATACTCCCGCCCCTCCAATGCGATCACTGCCCCCCTAACACCATTAATGCTCACCTCGCGGCTCCTCAACTCATTAAGCTCCGCGTTAATTGCCTTCCTAGCCAACCTCCTCACCGCCGTCTCCTTCTCGCTTAATTCCATTATTAATTTATCTAGGGATTGAAGAACGGCCTCCCGCCCAACGCCCAGCCTCCTCGCCGCCTCATCCAGCGTCGACTCCAGGTCATGAATATACCTAATCGCGTGCCTCCCCGTGGTGAACGTGAACCTCACGACGCCCTCCTGTATCTTCTCGGCCTTAATTATCTTAATGGGGCCAATCAATCCGGTCCTAGTTAGGTGCGTTCCTCCACATGCCTGCACATCAAACGGCGTTTCCTCCCCGATCTGAAGTATGCGAAGCACTTTACCGGGCACAACGCCGCCCTGGTAAAT
>OFEH01000080.1_pt1 | contig 36937 bp, 40 predicted proteins | sample 1521031 | NCBI WGS metagenome assembly OFEH01 (sample SAMN05518350, study PRJEB24110) | hypersaline lake metagenome | isolation source: Grendel Spring, Yellowstone National Park, Wyoming, USA | place: USA:Grendel Spring, Yellowstone National Park, Wyoming, USA | collected 2011-11-16
ATAGAAGGTATAGATTACACAATAGATCATCTAAATAGCCTTTTGAAGAAGTACATAGAAAAATACAACTTTGTAAGGCCTCATTGTTCGTTAGGTTATAGAACACCTGCTGAAGTAGCTTATGGTAATGGTATAAAGAATTCCGAGGTAGTCCTATGATAATGTGTTATAATTTTTTTGTGGGTATGTGTTCACGATGTAGTGAACTTATACAAAAGTCAAGACCGTAGACTAAGTTATGCTATAATATATATATGCCCATAGATGAAGCTTATAAGACCAAAGACCTAAAAAAACTTTTAGACTTCAAAGCTTATATCGAGCCTATTATAAAAGAAGAAATTGAAAACATAGATGAAGACGATTTGGAGTTTGGATACTCTTTTGAAAAAGAACTTGACAAAAACCTTTGGGATGAGGCCATAGAACAAAACAACTACTACGATGTAAAAACAGAAATATTGGAACACCACGACGGAGTTTATCTAAAAAGCACATTTGTAAACTCGATAGAAAATATAACTGCAGAAAGGTACGTAAACATAAGATCAAACGCCAAAATAGAAATCTCTTACAGATGCTTTATAGATGTAGACAACATCAAAGCTATAATAGAGAAAAAAGATAAGTTTAAAATCACTTTAAAAAGTGGATGATCTATTTTTATCGGTAGGAGATTTATCGGCTGCCAACTACGTAGTAAATATATTAAAACATTTAAAAAATAAGCATCTAAACATATCAGGTATAACAGACACACGCATGGAAGAGCTTGGAGTAAAACCTATAGCCAACATAAAAGATTTAAATTTGGTGGGCATAATAGAAGTCCTTCCAAAAGTTTTTAAGATAAGAAAGATATTAAATCTTGCTTTAGAAAAAGCCAACAACTCAAGATGGGTGATACTTTGTGATGCTCCGGGGTTTAACTTCCGTCTTATGAAAAACCTAAAACACGACCATATAATATATTTTATTTCTCCTCAGGTATGGGCTTGGAAACCCCAAAGGATAAAAGAGATTGTAAAGTATGTAAGACATCTTATCGTTATACTTCCTTTTGAGCTTGATATATATAAACCCTATGAAAACGAGCACTTTAACGTCCACTATTTTGGTCATCCACTTCTTGATATGATAAAACCCTCAAGCGTACAAAAAGAAAATATAATAGCCATGCTCCCAGGTTCTAGAAACTCTGAATTCAAAAGACATATTGGGCTTTTAGAAGAGCTATCTTACTATATATATAAAACTTTTCATATGAAAAGCCTAATACCAATAGCAAGCACGGCAGATTATCCAATATACAAAAAAGAATATATAGAAACCACAAAAGAAAGTTCTTTGGATGTGATGAGAAGGGCAAAATTTGGCATCATAGCCTCTGGGACAGCTTCTTTAGAAGCATCACTTTTGGGACTTCCTCATATAATATTTTATAGATTAAATCCAATAACCCTTCAAATAGCAAAACGCCTTGTAAAATCAAAATATATAGGCCTTCCAAACATAATAATGAATAAAGAGATAATACCAGAGCTCATACAACCATCAAAAGAAGATATTACAAATGTTGTAAGCTCTTACTTAGAAAACCCTTTAAAGGTAAACACTATGAGAGAAAACCTTTCTTTTTTAAGAGAAAAACTTGGCCCAGAAAATGCTACCCAAAGAATAGCAGATTTTATAGAAAATATTTTAAAATCGGGGTAGCAGGACTCGAACCTGCGACATTCGGCTCCCAAAGCCGACGCTCTACCACCTGAGCCACACCCCGTAGTATATACATTATAGCACAATTTTTAATTTTGTAAAGAGGTTTTTATAATTTTTTATAATATAGCACTCTATTAGCCAATACCAAGCTCTTTTAACTTTCTCCAAAGAGTGGTACGGTGTATACCAAGCATTTTTGCCGCCAAACTCTTGTTGTAATTTACCTTTTCTAAGACAGCCTTTATCCTTTCTTTTTCTTCTTGCTGTTTATGGTTGTTGCTTTGAAAATCTAAACTTATATCTTCGATATTTATTATGCTACCTCTACATGTTATTATAGCCTTTTCTATAATATGCTCTAATTCTCTTATGTTACCTGGAAAATCATAACCAAGGAGCATTTTTATAGCATCACCAGATATTGATTTTACCCTTTTTAAATAGAGTTTTGAATATTTTTCTATAAAATTATTTATTAAAAGCGGTATATCTTCTTTTCTTTCTCTAAGAGGGGGTAGATATATGTTCACAACACTTAACCTGTAATAAAGATCTTCTCTAAAACGCCCTTGTCTCATAAGCTCTTTTATGTCTTTGTTGGTGGAAGCTATAATCCTTATATTTGTCTTTCTAGGGGTGTTTGAGCCAAGCCTTTCAAATTCTTTTTCTTCCACAAGGTGGAGAATTTTTGCCTGTAAGCTCAGTGGCATATCCCCTATCTCATCCAAAAACAAAGTTCCGCCATCAGCTATCTCCGCTTTACCGGGTTTATCTTTTGTGGCCCCTGTAAAAGCTCCTTTTACATATCCAAAAAGCTCTGCCTCCAAGAGGTTCTCTGGTATAGCAGCACAGTTTACTTTAACAAAAGGAGCATCTCTTCTTGGGGACAAAAGATGTATGTATTTTGCCAAAAGGCTTTTGCCTGTGCCGGTTTCTCCTTCTATAAGCACGTTTACATTGTGCTCTGAACAAGATTTCACTAAATCAAGTACTTTTTGAAATGTTGGACTTTTGGTAAAAATGTAATCTAGTTTATCGCAAAAAGACATATTATCTTGCTGGATCACATAAAAAGATACCACATAACCAAAACCAAGATTCATAGGGGATACAAGCGTTGATGCTTTTTGCCTACCACACGGAGTTTCTATGTATACATCTGTTCTTTCTCCTTGTGGAGGAAACTCTTCTAAACTCAGATTCACAAGCTCTTTTATATGCCTTCCTATCAAAGATTCTTCACTGGTTCTACAAAGCATTTTTTTGGCTATATTGTTGTGCTCTACTATATAACCGTTTTCATCCAAAACAAGTATTGCCTCTACTATAGAGTTTAAAATTGTTTCTTTGTAGGTTTTTTGTCTTTGAGATTCTAATATACAAGAAACTACGTTGCTTACATCTTTAAAGACCTCCACTACCCCCTCGCATTTATCACCATTAAAAAGAGGGCTCATACTCCAACAAGCATGAACATCTGTGTTGGTTTTAATATCGTAAACCTGCACGCTTTCTCTCTCTTCCAAAACAAGCTTTAAGGGACAAGAATTACATATACTAAAAAGTCCTTTACAAAAATCGTTTTCTTTTACGTCAAGGAGCTTTTTAGCAGAATGGTTGGCATAAACTATCTTATAGTCTAAGCCTATTACCAAAACCCCGTCAAGAAGCTCATCGAATATACTAAAATCCATAAAACATATCAAGCATTCCAATCTACAGGTACGCTACCCATCATCCTCAAACTCTCCTCAAAAGCTCCCATATATTTCATAGCTGTTATCATAGAACCCTTAAACCTTAACTTCTTTGTAAGCATGGCAGCTTTTGGTCCCATTTGTCCTGTAGCAAGCGATTTCCAGTCTTCCAATGTAGCCCACATTTCAAAATCGTAATCTTTACCGTCTGCCATTCCACAGCTTATAGCCTCTCCATTTTTTATTGTAAGCTCTACCGCTTCATTCTCTTTAGAGATTATATAATATTTTAGCTTAGCAGAGAAGTTTTTAAGATCATTTTTAAGTTTCTCATTGTTGTTCCATTGATCTTTGTAAGCTTTTATAAAATCATAAGATAAAAATTTATACATAAATTCCACTCCTAAACAAAAAATGTGGGGGCTTCCCACCCCCAGTAATACCATAAGCCTTAGGAAGAAAGAGCTTTGAACACTTCGTTAAAAGATACTTCGTCGTTGTTTACAAAAACGCCAACACCCTTTCCAACGCAAACAGAGTACTTTGGACCAGTAAGAGCAAAGCCTACAAGAGGAGTCCACTCTTTGCCAGACATGGCTGTATAACCTTGGGTTTGCATCTCAGCCATCATCATATTGGCAGCACACATCATAGCTGCCATAGCAGCTTCTTCTTCACTTATGTTGCCTTTGTAAGACAATAGTTTACCGTCCTGAGAAAACTCACCAGCTGCCCATACACCTTTTATGCTTAAAAGTTGATCAAGGTTTGCCATATTACACCTCCTTAAATATATTTTGATAGTACTTCAAAGGTCTTGTCAAAATCAGCTTTTGAAAGTTCCAAAAACACACCTACGTTGCCGAAAATACAAGCTACATACTTACCACCAGCCACCGCAAAGCCCTCTACTGGATAAAAACCGCTTTTGCCAGTGTAAGTGCTCCAGCCTTTAGCCTGCATATTACCCATAAGCTTGTTGGCAGCACACATCATAGCTGCAATTTCGGCTGATTTCTCATCAAGATCCCCGTAGTAGGCTACCAACCTACCATCGTCTGTAAACTCGCCTGCTGCCACAGCACCCGGGAGAGTCATGAGCTCTTTTAGCTTGCTAACTGTAGCCATAAGCCACACCTCCTAACGTTTGATACTATTTATATGGCAAACATCGTGCCATCATAATGTAATAAACTTTTAATAATAAACCATTGACATTCTAATGACTTTAAAAAATGCTAATGTTTCATGTTGCATCAACGTTGCATCAACGTTGCAATAGATGTTATTTAAGTGTTTCTTCTATTATAACTTTCGTTTTATCAAAAGCTACAAACTCATATAAGCCGTTTTCAAGCTTTTTAAAATAAGATGGAACAAGTGGAACTTTGCCCTTACCACCAGGTAAATCTATAGCGTAAGTGGGTATACCAAACCCGCTTAGTCTTCCTCTCATATAATCCATTATTTCTAATCCTTTTTCTATAGATGTCCTAAAATGAATTGTGCCTGTGATGGGGTCACAGTGGAAAAGGTACTGAGGTTTTACCTTTATACTTAAGAGTTTTCTCATTAGTTCAAGCATCGTTTCTTTGTCATCGTTTACACCTTTTAAAAGTACAGCTTGATTGTTTACTGGCACACCAGCCTTTAACAAATTTCTTATAGCTACTTTGGCATCTTCTGTGATTTCGTTTGGATGGTTAAAGTGCGTGTTTATCCAAAGCTTGTCATATTTTGATAGTATATCAAGAAGCTCCTCATCGTAAAGGCGCTGGGGAAGTGTCACCGGTACCCTTGAGCCTATCCTTATCACTTCAAGATGCTCTATAGAAGATAGGTTATCAAGGATGTATTTTAGTCTTTCATTATCAAGAGTAAGAGGATCTCCTCCTGATATTAGTACGTCTTTTACATTTTTATGGCTTTTAATATAATCAAAATAAACATCTAAAAGCTCTTTGGGAGTGGCGTGAGTGCCCTCTTTGAAAATGCGCTTTCTCATACAGTGCCTACAATAAACACCGCAGTAAGAGGTTACGCTTATAAGCACTCTGTCTTCGTATCTATGCGTAAGACCTTTTATAAAAGTTTCTTCGTTTAAGGCGTTTGGATGTGAGTTTTTCTGAGCGTTCTCATCTATTTCAAGAGGGCTTGGGACTATTTGAAGCCTTATGGGATCTTTTTTATCTTTGGGATCTTTAATAAGAGACAAATAATAAGGGCTCACGGCAAAAGGATATTCTTCTGAAACAGCATCAAAAAACTCAATCTCTTCTTCTGTTAGCTCTATATATTTTGATAATTCTTCTAAAGTGGTTATACGATTTTGAAGTTGCCAACGCCAATCGTTCCACTTTGACTTGTCAGTTGTTTTTATCATTGGGCTTTTAAAACGCTTAAGAAAGCCTCTTGAGGCAAAGATACCTTGCCAAACTGCTTCATGCGTTTTTTACCTTCTTTTTGCTTTTCTAAGAGCTTTCTTTTTCTTGATATATCACCACCATAACATTTGGCAGTAACGTTGGCTCTCAGCGGGGGGATGCGCTCTGAAGCTATAATTTTACTGCCTATAGCCGCTTGGACGTTTATTTCAAAAAGCTGTCTTGGTATAGTCTCTTTTAGTTGTTCCACCAAAGCCCTTGCTTTTCTGTAAGCTTTATCTTTGTGCACCAAAAACGACAGAGCATCCACTGGTTCTTTGTTTATCATGATAGTTAGTTTTACCAAATCAGATTCTTTATATCCTAAAAACTCATAGTCAAAAGATGCATATCCTTTGGAAGCAGATTTTATCTTGTCGTGAAAATCCACTATAATCTCTTGAAGGGGCATCTCATACTCGAGCAACGCTGTGTTTTGATCAAGATAAGAAAATTTTACCTGTATACCTCTTTTATCTTGACATATATTTATTATATTTCCTACATAGTCTTTGGGGGTAATGATAGTGGCAAGCACATACGGTTCTTCTATATACTCTATAAGGCCAAAGTTGTCTGGTACATCGTTTGAGCTTTTAACCTCAAAAACCTCTGGTTTATTTTTAAGCTTTAACCTATAGACAACGCTTGGAGCAGTGGTGATAACATCTATGTTGTACTCTCTTGAAAGTCTTTCTTGGACTATTTCCATGTGTAAAAGCCCCAAAAACCCACATCTAAAACCCATACCTATAGCAGGGGATGTTTCTGGTTCGTAAGTGATAGCTGCGTCGTTTATAGAGTATTTTTCTAAAGCATCTCTTAGCTCTTCAAAGTCTGAATCTTCAGTGGGATAAAGCCCTGCAAACACCATAGGCTTTGCAGTTTTAAAACCAGGGATTGCTTCTTTGGTGGGGTTTGATTTTAATGTGATAGTATCGCCAACTCTTATATCTCTTACATCTTTTATAGAAGCTGCTATATACCCAACGTCTCCGGCTTTTAGTATAGGAAGCTTTGTCATTTTTGGCGTCTGGGCACCAACCTCAGTAACTTCAAACTCCTTGCCGGTAGAAAATAGCTTTATCCTATCACCTACTTTCAAAGACCCATCAAATATTCTAACAAAAGCCACAGCACCTCTATAAGGGTCATAATAAGAATCAAATATGAGGGCTTTTAAAGGTGCATTTTCATCTCCTTTGGGTGGTGGTATCCTTTTGGTGATAGCCTCTAAAATCTCTTCTATACCTATACCTTCTTTGGCAGAAGCAAGTATAGCCTCGTCTGGGTCAAGGCCAAGTATATCTCTTATTTGAAGTTTTATACGATCTGGGTCTGCTGCTGGTAGGTCTATTTTGTTTATTACAGGTATTATAACTAGGTTTTGCTCGACGGCTTTCCAAAAGTTTGCCACAGTTTGGGCTTCTATACCCTGTGAAGCATCTATTAAGAGTAAAGCTCCCTCGCAAGCTGCTAAAGATCTTGATACTTCGTAAGAAAAATCTACGTGTCCTGGTGTATCTATAAGATGAAGTGTAAAATCTTTGTTTTGTATCTTGCTGCGATAGTTTATTTTCACAGCTTGGAGTTTTATCGTGATGCCTCTTTCTCTTTCTATATCAAGAGTATCAAGCATTTGATCTTTTTTTTCTCTATCTGTGATAGCTCCGCAAAACTCTATAAGTCTATCGGCCAATGTAGATTTGCCATGGTCTACGTGGGCTATTATCGAGAAGTTTCTTATGTTTTCCATCGGATTATACTAAATGCTCTCTTCCAAAATCCTTACTGAATTGGCAACTTTTTTAGCGTTTTGACGGGCTTTTTCTATGTTCTCTGCCAACGCCAAAGCTACTCCCATCCGTCTTTTTGGTCTTGTGATGGGCTTTCCAAAGATCCTTAGCTTTGTGTTGGGTACAGATAAAGCCTCTTCAAGATTATCGTAAGCTGGTATTATACCGTCTGTTTTTGCATGAAAACAATAAGAGGCTCCGGCTCCTAAAAGCTCAATATGTATAGGGAGTCCAAGTATCGCTCTTAGATGTATCTCAAACTCAGACATATTTTGAGAGATCATCGTCACCATACCAGTATCGTGAGGCCTTGGAGATATTTCGTTAAATATAACCTCGTCTTTTCTTACAAAAAGCTCACATCCAAATATACCATACCCACCAAGCCCTTCTACAACGGTTCTTGCTATGTCTTGGGCTTTTTGTAAAAGCTTATCATCCATTGGATGAGGTTGCCAACTTTCATAATAATCACCTTCTACTTGTACATGACCTATGGGAGGGCAAAACAAGATCCCTTGATTTTTTGTCCTTACTGTGAGTATAGTAATTTCATAATCAAAATCTATAAACTCCTCTACGATAAGTTCTTTTGAATCCCCTCTTGCCTTTTCTTTTGCTATATAAAAAGCTTTTTCTAAATCTTGTTCCTTATAAACTATAGACTGACCCTTGCCTGAAGAGCTCATCACCGGTTTTACCACCACCGGATAACCAAGTTCTTTGGCAGCTTGTTTTAACTCTTCAAACGTATTTACAAATTTATACTTAGATGTGGGAAGTCCAAGTTCTTCAGCGGCAAAACGCCTTATGGCTATACGGTTCATCGTATATTTTACAGCCCTAGCACAGGGGACTATATTAAAACCTTCTTGTTCTAACTCTATAAGGGCATCTGTATTTATAGCTTCTATCTCAGGGACTATAAAATCTGGAGCCTCCCTGTAAGCTAAGCTCTTTAAAAGCTCTTTGTTCTTCATGTCTATAACGTAATATCTTTGGGCTACTTGTTGGGCTGGAGCGTGCTGATATGAATCCACCGCCACAAGCTCTATACCAAGCCTTATAGCTTCTATAGCAAACTCTTTACCAAGTTCACCTGAACCAAGAAGCAATATTTTTGTAGTGTTGTAAGACAATGGAGTGCCTATCATAATTATATTTTATCACATCCTATGATTTGATAATTCTAGTAATTTGTTTTTACCAAACTCCACAGCCCTTAAAATATCCTCAAGATTCTCTTCTATATGAAAGTTCACCGAAGAAAGCGCATTCTCTATCAAAACTGGTATATCAAGAAATCCAATTTTGCCTTCTAAAAAAAGTTCTACAGCTTTATCATCAGCTCCTAAAAGCACAGATACATAAGGATTACCCATAGAGGCTACCCATTCACAAACATCGATAGACCTAAACAAATCCCTTTTAGGCTTTTCAAAACTAAGACAAGAAATAGATGTTAAATCTAACCTATTGAAGGTATAATTTACCATCTCTGGATAAAAAATAGCGTTTTGAATAGGAAGCCTCATATCTGGAAGCGACATATTTGCTATAAAAGAGCCGTTTTCAAGTTCAACTATGGCATGCACTATACTTTGAGGATGTATCAATATCTTTATGCGTTCAAGTGGTATATTAAACAATACACTGGCTTCTATGAGTTCAAATCCTTTGTTCATAAGTGTTGCAGAGTCTATGGTTATCTTTGGACCCATCTTCCAATTTGGGTGTTTAAGAGCCTCTTCTTTGCTTGCAGTTTTTAGCTGTTCTTTGGAATACTCTCTGAAAGGACCACCTGAGGCAGTTATATAAAGGTTTTTCACAGTTTTGTGGCTTTTAAGAAGCTCAAAAGCGGCATTGTGTTCGCTGTCTACTGGTATTACCAAATCAAGGTTTTCTCTTATCAAATTAGGCATACAAAGGATTGATTCTTTGTTGGAAGCAAGAAGTATTTTTTTAGCTTTTAGTATACTGTAAGTGGCTTTTATGCCAGAGGTCCCAGATATAGCGTTTAAAATCCTGTCGGAGTTTTCTATAATAGCCTGAAGTCCCTCTTCTTCGTCAAGGTATTTAGAATATTTTGAAATCTCATCAAGCCAATCTTTCGTAGGGGTTTCTACGCTAAAAACAAACTTAGGTCTAAACTCTTTAACCTCTTCCAAAAGCTCTTTGGATGCTCTGTATGCGCCTATGCCTACAAGCTGGATTTTGTCCTTGTGTGCTCTTACAACATCTAGTGCATTTTTCCCAATAGTACCAGTAGAACCTAGTATACTAAGCCTTATCATAGCAAACTTAGTATTATAAAAAAGCTATTTATCATTTGTATAAGATTTAATACCATACTAAAAGCGTGTAAACGAAGGAATGCGTGATAATCTGTATGTTTTAAAAAAGAGGCCTCCGGCAATATAAAAACAAGAAAAACTATAAAAATAACTATGTTTAATATCAAAAAAGCGAAGTTTTTTCTGAATGTTGGTTTTTCGCTAAAAAATAAAATAAAAAAACTCATAAGAAATATAAAAAGTCCAATACCAAAATACATTGGAAATATTTTTGCCACCACATCACCGGCCAACAAAGTAGAAAGCGTATCAAAAAGAGTAGGGGCTACATCAAAGCTAAAAAACAAACTAACGCCAAACCATGTGCTTATCATAAAAAGAACTATGTTGTTCATATCAAAGCAAGTATATCCTTATATATGTTGTTTATATTTTCCAAGTTTACAGGCTTTTCCAATAAAAAAATACTGTTTTGTATATCAAGGACATTTATCCTATCTAAATCGGAGTCTTTTATAAAAACCTTTGCCCCATCCAAAGAAACAGTTTTCTCATAGGAAGGCTCATTTTTTATATAGGATATAAAGCATTTTATATTGTTTAAGTTTAAAAGCGTCCAAAGGTATATAAGCTCTCTTAACTTATGCTGTCCTACCATTACAAGATAAATCATTCAAACACTATACCCTTTTTATAAACTTTCCATCTTGGAGGAGGTAGCGTTATGGAGCATCCCAATGAGCTCGTATCGTATATTTTAAAAGCCCTTGGTTCTTCTTTATCCGCCACAAATACAAAAATAGTATTGCTTGGCATAAGGGTAAGAGTTTGTTTCCAATTTTTTATCTCATTGGCGATATCTAAAAGACGGTTTTTTATTTGATCTTTTGAAAGCTCTTCTTTTGTTTTTGATTTTGTATCTTCTATAATCCAATTATCACCAGAGATTTTTTGCACAATATTTAAAAAATCTTCATCTTTTAAAAGCCCATAAAACCTCAACTTATACCACCTCTGTAAATGTCTCTTTGTTTTCTACAGTAGGATCTGGTATTTTACCAGTAAGCATATCTATAAGCTCACAAACAGATATAATACCTTGCTTTTTCAACTTGTACCCGTTGGCACCACTTATAAAAATGCCTTCTTCTACATTGCCAAGACAAGCGGCTCCAAGCCTATCGGCTATACAAAAACCTACTTTTTTAGCCTCCTCTCCGTGCTTACAAGGGGCTACACAATCAGACACACATCCTTTCCAGCCGTTATACCCGTTTAAAAGCTTTTCCACAAAAGGCGTTTTTATAACCCTCAAAGGATATCCCACTGGGGATTTTAGAAGTATTATATCCTTTTCTTCAGCGTTTAAAAGAAGCTCCTTGTATACAAGCGGTGCATCGCTTTCTTTTGTAACTGCAAACCTGGTAGCCATCTGTACACCGGCTGCCCCTCTTTGAATATAGGTTTTTATATCGTTGTAATCCCAAACACCACCTGCCACTATAAGGGGTATATTGCCCCATTCTTGAGCCTCTTTGTAAACTTCATCAAACAAATTTTCAAGCTGAAACTCCGGTTTAAAACAATCTTCATACTTAAAACCTTGATGACCACCAGACATGGGGCCTTCTAAGATAACGGCATCTGGTAGTCTGTCGTAGCGCTTTTTCCATGTTTTGGCTATAAGGTTTAAAGCTCTAGCAGAAGATACTATAGGCACCAACGCAGTATCATAGCCTTCTGTGTACTCTGGCAACTTCAAAGGAAGCCCTGCTCCAGATATGATTAAATCAGCTCCAAACTTGGCAGCTTCGTTTGCCACTCTACCGTAATCATTTATAGCAGATAGTATATTCACACCTATGGCACCTTTCCCGCCAGCTATTTCTTTAGCTTTTTGAATAATAAGCCTTAAAGCTTCGCTGTTGTGAGCATTTTCAGTGCCTATTGGCCTTCCAAACTTATCTTTTTTAACAAGATCTAAAAATCTATAGCCTGTACCCACAGAGGAGACAACTCCAACTGCACCGCAGGAAGCAACAGCTCCTGCTAATTTTTCCCAAGAAATACCTACGCCCATACCCCCTTGTATAATAGGTATCTCCACCTCTATATGCCTTATTCTAAGCGGTGGTAATTTCATAAAAAACCTCTCACATTATTGGATATAAATAAAATATAAAAACAATTTTTAAATTTGCAAAGCTTCAATGTCTGAAATGCCTCATATGGGTAAATATCATAAACATGTTATGCTCGTTTACAGCCTCTATCACTCCTTTGTCTCTTATAGAACCGCCAGGTTGTATTGTACCAGATATTCCTTCTTGAGCAGCTATATCTATACTATCCCTAAATGGGAAAAAAGCATCTGAGGCCACTACTGCACCTTTTAAATCGTGCCCAAAGTTTTTTGCTTTTCTTATGGCACTCCTTAAAGAATCTACCCTAGATACTTGACCAGCACCTATCCCTATGGTTTGATTGTTTTTAGCTATCACTATAGCGTTTGATTTTGTCCATTTTGCCACTTTCCAAGCAAATATAGCATCCTCTAGCTCTTGCTCAGTGGGTCTTCTTAACGAAACTACCTCTATAGATTCATAAAGCTTATCATCTATGTCCTGTAATAAAAACCCACCGGATATACTCCTTACATCAACCTTCTGATTGTAGTTTTCATACCTTACCAGCCTTAAATTTTTCTTTTTAGAAAACTCCTCAACAGCTTCTTCGGTAAAATCTGGAGCTATGACTATCTCATAAAAATGCTCTACAATAGCTTTTGCAACATCCTTATTTACAACTCTGTTAAAAGCTACGATACCACCAAACGCAGCTTCAGGATCACAATGAAAAGCTTTTTTGTAAGCTTCTAGAATGTTGATATCTGTTGCTACGCCGCTTGGATTGTTGTGTTTTACGATAGCACAGCAAGGATTGGAAAACTCTGATATAAGCTTTATCACAGAATCAGCGTCAAGATAGTTGTTGTAAGACATCTTTTTACCTTGAAGCACATCTGCTCTTACAATACCATTTTCTTCCAATGGATTTTCGTATAGATAAGCTTGCTGATGTGGATTTTCACCGTATCTCAATTCATCTTTCAAAAACATAGGTATAGTATGATGCTTAAAATCTTTTTCCGAAAAGCCAAATACTTTAAAGAAATAATTAGCTATAACAGCATCGTAATAAGAAGTAAGCCAAAAAGCTTTTAGCGCAAGGTATCTTCTATCTTTTTGAGATATAGCATTCATCTTTAGCTTTTCTATAAACCATCCGTAGTCTTCTACATCTGTAAGTACACTAACCCTTTTATGATTTTTAGCAGCAGCTCTTACAAGAGCAGGACCCCCTATGTCTATAAACTCTATAAGAGCATCTATGTCTTTTAGCTCTTTCATCTTCTTTTCAAAAGGATACAAGTTCACCACTACGATATCAATAGGTTCTATAGAGTTTTCTTTTATTTCTTCTAAATCTTTTTCTACGTCTTCTCTAAACAAAATTCCACCGTGTATAACAGGGTGGAGGGTTTTTACCCTACCACCTAAAATCTCTCTAAAACCTGTTACCTCAGACACTTCTATGGCATCAATCCCAGCATTTTTTAGATAAGCATATGTCCCACCGCTGGATAGAATCTCATACCCTTGGTTCAAAAGCTCCTTAGCCAGTTCTAAAATACCGGTTTTATCGTATACAGATATAAGTGCTCTCATCAATCCTCTAAGGTAGATACATCACCTACATCAAGCCCAAGCTCTTTGGCTTTTAGCACTCTTCTCATAATCTTTCCGCTTCTTGTTTTTGGTAGTTTATCCACAAACTCTATCTCCTCTGGATAGGCTATAGCCCCAAGCACATGTTTTACATGCTCTTGAATACTCTTTTTTAGCTCTTCAGAAGGTGTGTATCCTTGTTTTAGTATTACAAAAGCCTTTATATGTTCACCCTTTATTGGGTCTGGTTTACCTATAACAGCAGCCTCAGCCACAGCCTCATGATCCACTATGGCGCTTTCTACTTCCATAGTACCTATACGATGACCAGCCACAGAAAGTACATCGTCGGCTCTACCCACTATCATAATATAACCTTCTTCATCTATAGAGCCTAAGTCATCGGCGTTGTAAACATTGCCTGGTATCTCAGTCCAATATTTTTTATAGCGTTCAGGTTGTCCCCAGCAATCTCTCATCATAGATGGCCAAGGATTTTTTATAACTATATAACCTACTGTGTTAGGAGGTACGGGATTACCATTTTTATCCACTATAGCTACTTCAACACCTGGAAGTGGCTTACCGGCTTTACCTGGTTTCATAGGATTGCCTGGTAAAGTAGTTATCATGTGAGCTCCGGTCTCTGTTTGCCACCAAGTATCTACTATGGCGCAATTTTTATGTCCTATATGCTCGTAGTACCAGTGCCAAGCTTCAGGATTTATAGGTTCGCCCACAGAACCAAGGATTTTAAGAGAAGATAGATCATGAACTTCTGGCCATTGCTCTCCGTATCTCATAAAAAGTCTAACAGCTGTTGGAGCAGTATAAAACTTGTTTACTCTATATTTTTCTACTATCTTCCACCAAGTGGATGGGTCTTTATAGTCTGGAGCTCCTTCAAATATAACGCTTGTAACACCCACAGATAACGGCCCATAGACTATGTAAGAATGCCCTGTTATCCAACCTATATCAGCAGTACACCAATATATATCGTTTGGCTTTAGGGCAAATACGTTTTTTGTGGTAAAATGCACATTTACCATGTATCCGCCGGTGGTATGTATCACACCTTTAGGCTTACCGGTGGTACCAGAAGTATAGAGTATAAACAGTGGATCTTCAGAATCCATATGTTCTGGTTCACATTCTGGTTTTTGGCTTTTAACAATATCGTAAAAGCTGAGCACGCCCTCTGGAAGACCAGCGTTATCTCTATCCCAACATATTACATGTTTGATTGAATCAAGACCTTTTATAGCTGCCAAAGCAGTAGACAAAAGCTCCACTTTTTTACCACGTCTTTTTGTGTATGTAGCGGTTATTATAGCGCTTGCTCCAGCATCTTCTACCCTTGTTCTTAAAGCACCTTCACTAAACCCAGCAAATACCACTTGATGTATAAGCCCAATACGAGCGCAAGCCAACATGCTTGCCACAGCTTCAACTGTGTTTGGCATGTATATAGAAACTCTATCGCCTTTTTTAAGGCCTAAGCTTTTCAATCCATTTGCAAGTCTATTTACAAGCTCAAGAAGCTCCCCATAGGTAATTTTATGCTCTTCTAAATCTTCGTTTACTTCTATATAAGCTACTTTGTTTCTATGCCCTTCTTCTATATGCCTATCAAGACAGTTGTAAGAGGCGTTTAATTTAGCATCTAAAAACCATTTGGCGTATGGGAAATTCCATTCTAAAACCTTTGAAAATGGTTTAAACCATGTAATGTCTTGTGCTACTTCTGTCCAAAAAGCATCTGGATTTTCTATTGATTTTTTGTAAATAGACTCATAATCTTTTATATTCGCTTCTTCCAATATGTGGGCTGGTGGGTTTATCTTCTCCTCCACTTTTAAAAGTACTTCATCGCTCATAACGCACCTCCAAGTTAGTTTTATATATTATAACATACTAACATGCTTTTTATGGGAGGCTATAAAGTAAAAATAAACCTCTTTTACAGCGTGCATCTTAAGGACCCTTGCTATTTGAGTAGCAGTAGCTCCTGTAGTAATAATATCGTCAAATACCAATATGCGTTTATTTTCCAAATTGAATTTAAACTCTTTTTTTATATCAAAAGCCCCAGAAACAATATGTTCTCTTTGATTTTTGTCAATGCTAAGAGATAAAGGTTTAGCGTGTTTTATACGTTTAAAAATAGATATGTATTGAGCGTTTAAGGCTTTTAATAAGATATCATCCTGGTCATAACTCCTTTGCCAAAATCTAAAGAAAGAAACTTGCACATGGGTAACAATATCAGGGTTTATGAACCTTAAAAAAGCAAAAAATCATCTTTTACAATATCACCTAATTATTTTTGTAAACAAAGAGACTTTCTTAAATTTTAAGGCGATTATCATTTCTTTTAAAGCTTTGTCGTAGCTACTAAAAATCCTATAGGAATCTATGTAAGGAATGGTTTCTTTTTCAAAAAGCATAGGTTTTATAGATGCTATACAATCATCGCAAACATAAACCTGAAGCGTCGGCTTAAAATAGTTGTTATAGCTAAGGCAAACGTTGTCTAGGATGTAAAGTTTGTCAAAAATTTAGCTATTTTGCTCTTTATCCGTTGGTATTTTGATAAGTACATGCTCTATCTTTTTGCCATCCATTTTATCAACTATAAACTTAAAACCTTTGTATTCAAACTCATCCCCTTCTTTTGGAATTTTCCCCATGTTTGCCATTATAAAACCGCTCAACGTATCGTAATCGTAGTTCTCAGAGAGTTCAAAACCAACGATAGCGGCGACTTCTTCTATAGAGGCAGAACCTTCCACTATATAAACATCTGAAGACATCTTGGTAAATTCATCCTCATCTTCCCACTCCTGAGGTAAATCTCCTGCCAACCATTCAAGCAAATCATGTTTCGTAATGAGTCCAGATATGGCACCGTGCTCATCTACCACCATCATTATTTGACTTGAAGATTTTTTCATCTCTTGAAGTAGATTTTTTATATTCATAACCTCCGGTATAAATTCAATAGGTCTTAAAAAAGTCTCTAACGTATCATCTTTGTGTTGATAAACTGGCATAAGGTCTTTTATGTGTATATAACCAACTACATTATCTTTTGTGCCTTTGTATATAGGTATCCTACTATGTTCATGCTCTAATATTTCGTTTATAACTTCCTTTACAGTTTGGGTTGCTTCTAACATAAATATATCAAGCCTTGGAGTCATTATTTCTCTTACTATAGTTTCTCTCATCTCGGATACTTTTTGTATCATCTGAGTTTCTTCTTCTGAAAATTCCTGAGCGTTTGCTGGACTTTGCATTATGTAAACTATATGCTCTAAAGAAAACTTCTTTTCCAAGCTTATATTTTCAACACCAAAAAGTTTTAATATCTTTTTTACAGGGGCTACAAAAATATAAGTAAAGGGCTTTGTGGCTACAAGATATGGATAAAATATGATTGCGTAAATCTTTAAAAGCCTGTCTTTCAAGAAAAGAGCAACATTTTTAGGTATAGTTTCACCAATTAAAAATATCAATATACTGACAAATATGCTAGATAAAAATACCCATCTTTTGCCTACCAGGTTTATTACAAAACCAGAACTCACTGAAGATATTAAAACATTTACAAATTCATTTCCAATGAGCATTGACACCAAAAGAGCTTGCGGGTCTTTAAATATTTTATCTATCAGTTTCTTATAAAACGCTTTATCCTTTTCTTCTGGTATATTAGAAGCACCAAAAAACACCACTTCGGAAGACGCAAAAAAACCAGATAAAAATATGAGAAAAAGTATTAAAAGGCCGTAAAGCAAAATACTATCCATAGGAATACTGCTTGCAATCCAAAGAGTGACTATTTAAAAGTGTTTTTGTAAACGCATGTTTTGGATTTTTAAAAATATCCTCGGTATCACCTACCTCAACTATATTCCCATTGTACATAACCCCAATTTTATCACAAATTTTCTGTGCAAATTTTATATCGTGTGTAATTAGAAAAAGCGTTTTGTTGCTTTTAACTTTCAAGAATAAAGAAGCTATGTTGTTTTTATGAATAGCATCCAAAGAAGAGGTGGGTTCATCAGCTATTACAAGCTCTGGGTTTGTTATGAAAGCTCTTGCTATTGCTACCCTTTGACGCTCTCCCCCTGATAAATCTCTTATCTTCTTATTAAAAAGCTCCTCTTTTAACCCAAGTGCCAAAATATCGCTTATTATATTTTTTATGTTAAAAGCCAAAGACATTATACGAAGTGGTTCTAATATGGCGTCTAAAACCTTAAAACGAGGGTTTATAGAGAACATTGGGTCTTGAGGTACAAAAGATACATATCTTGGATAATCTTTTATAGCGTATATATCTTTCCCATTAAAATAAATTTTTCCAGAATCTGGCTTAATAAATCTCAGTATACATTTTCCTAAGGTTGATTTACCAGAGCCAGATGGACCTACCAAACAAAAAGATTGGTTTTGCAATATTTCAAGATTTATATTGTTTAAGATATAACGACTTTTATCAAAGGATTTATTTAGAGCTTCTATCTTTAATAAATTCATAAATTAGAAAGGCACCGCAAAGATGCGGTGCAAAAAATCTTGGGAGGGGGAGGGAGGGAGTATCTAAACTCACCTTCGCTTTTTAACTTCATCTCATAACTTGTATATAATATAATAATACAACTTTAACAAAATGTCAATATGAAATTAAGCACATAAATATATCACAGAAATTATGAAAAATAGATGAAGTTTTTAAAGATAGCATTATATAGATTAATAAGACTAGCCCGCCTTAAGGCGGGCTGTTTTGAAAAATTATCTTTTTCCTTCGTAGGGTTTGAAGCCGTAGAATTCAAATACTTTTAGAGCTGCTGGTGTCTTTAAGAAGTGCAACCAATCTTTAGCTGCTTGTGGGTGTGGAGCACCTTTAACCTCGGCAGCAGCGTATATAGCTTCATAGTTGCATTTTGCTGGTATTGGCACACCTTCAAGAGGATTGTGGTATTGTTTTACTTGAGCTTCTACTTCAGAGTGCCATACAACACCGGCATCAGCTATATGTTCCATAATTGCAAGTGGGGTTTGTCTGTGGTGTATTTCTGTCAATATAGCCTTACCGTGTGGACCAAATATGGCATCTTTTAACTTCTTACCACCACATTTTTCAAGGGCGGCTTCTATTCTTCTTGCTATACCTTCAAACTTTGGATTTGGCATGATTACTTTCACATCTTTTCTTGCTAAGTCTTGTAGGCTATGTATATGCTTTGGATTGCCTTTGTAGACTTCTATAGCAAGTGTGTTTGTAACGTATGGGGTAAATGTAGAAGCTTCACAAAAACCATCTTTTATACATTTTTTCACACCAAAAGCACCGCCAGCATATATATCTGGTTTGGCGGTAAATGTCATATCGCCTATTGTAAACGTATCGTGGTAATGTTCTATTGCTTGTAAAAGCTTACCTGGAGGTATTGTTATTATAAATACCTTGCCTTTGTATTGAGGATATTCTTTTTCAAAAGCCTTTATAAGTCTTGTAACAGCAAAATAGTAATTACCACCTACGTACACTACCAAACCATCTTTGTTGGCAGCGTTTAAATCGCCGTGAAAGTCCACAGCGTTATCTACTGGGGGTATTGTAAAATCAAAACCCTTGTAAATAGCTGGGTTGTTGGTGCTGTGAACATCTGGGCTAACAACTGGTTTTCTGCTCCATGGTGCTGTGTGTGGCGGCATTTCATAAGGGTTTAAATCTGTGGTTGCACAAGCTGTGGCGCCTAACGCCATTACACTTAAAGCTAGTAAAGCTTTTTTCATACTTCTAACCTCCTAAAAAGATTTTATTTTGGAAAACCTGTGGTAGTAATATAATGGAAACCTCTCATTTGAAGCTCTGGTATTGTAGCTACCACGCCTGGGGTTACTATAGCTTGTGGTATGATATGGTTTGTAAGTTCTGCAGAAAGTTCGTCGTGGGTAAGATTATTTGGATTTATACCAGCTTTCAAAAGTGCACCTGCCATTTCCCAGGTTTGATTGTGGCAAGCTAAAAATACAGCACCTCTTTCTATAAGAGCTTCTACACTGTTATCAGCTGGTGAGAAAGCACCAGACTCATCTGTGGGGCTATCTTTTTCAAGCATACCTGGTTTCATTTTAAGCCACACATTTTTCTTTAACTTTCCTTTTGTCAAAGGTGTTATATACGTTTCCCATACATAATCATCGTATAAAGCAAAGTGAGCATTGCCATGAGTTGCGCTTACACAAAGGAAATCTGGATTTTTATAAGACCATATTTGAGCATTCATAGAATTTCTCATAACGTTTAGCCAAGCGCTGTGTATATCTTCATTATCCCATACTTGTTTTGGACCACCTCTGTAGTTGAACACTTCGTCCAAAGCTTCCCAGTCCCATTGATTTTTATCTGTTAAAATCATTGGTAGAGACTTGAAATTTCTTCTTCTTGGGGCTTTTGCAAGTCTTTCTGCCAGCTCTTTTAATGTCCTTGCACCTTTTGGTATCAAAGCGCCCACTTCCTCAGCCTTGGCAGCCGTTGGGTTTAAGGCTGAAGCTACCACTCCTGCTCCTAAGCCTAGTATGGCTCCTTTTAACACATTTCTTCTGCTTTGATCCATAACGTTTCCTCCTTTTTAGAAAGTTATCTTATAGTTTAACCCTCATAGCAAATATTATATTATAGTTTTTTCTTAAAAGTCAATAAGATATAGTTATATATTTATAAAGTTTTAAAGCTTTTAAAAGCCAAAAAACAAAATATAAATAAAAAACGATATTATAAGAAAAACCAATATGCTAAGAAAAGCCATCACTGGACTTATAAAAGACATCACAAAAAACAAAATAGGACCAAACCCAGAAGAAAACCCATATATAAAGCTTATTCTAATCCCTACGTTATCGTCATTAAATTTAAGCACAGTTATAGCTTTAAAAAATGTCCAAAAAACACCGGTAGCCATACCCCCAAAAACTGCAAGAATTACTCCGTAAAAAAATGTATAATCTATACGCATGAAAAACCTCCATATAGCAAGTAGATATACTATAAACCACAAAAATACCGTTATATAAAAGCCAGCATTTTCTTTTTTCCAAAAAACACCAAGCACAAAAGAAGAACCTATGGCAAATAAAAGCCCTATAAACATAAGGATATAAACCTCTTTGTCTGGCAACAAAAGATAGGTTTTAAGATACATGGTCATAGAGTTGTTGAAAAATTGAGTGGCTATACTTAAAAAAAGTAAAGAAATTGTATATTTTAAAAAAATATTATCCTTAAAAATACTTAGTTTTTGAGCTTTTAGAAAAACATTTTTGTTAGAATATTTATAAAACAAAAAAGCACAGGTTATATAAACAAAGATACCAAACCCTATAAGCATTTTCTTGTCTTTTACAAAAAACATCGATACAACAGCCAAAAAATAACCCAAATATCCTAAAATGCTACTAAAAGAAGATGATATTTTTGGATCTTTTGTTTCTAATATCGATATCTGATAAAACAAAAGAGCTTGCATATGAACGATTGTAAATAGCATAAAAGATAGAGCAAACAGATATTCATTTTCTGTTAAAAGCCCAAAACCAACCAAAAACGTCAAACTAGAAAAAAGAAAGAGCTTATTTAGGACTTCTAGAGGTGTTCTTAATAAAAAAATATTTATTAAAACACCTATTAAATTTGAAACACCTATTATAAAAGAATAGTCATATATGTTTATACCAAACTGATAAAACAAAATAGGAAAAAGTACAAGCCCTAAACCGTTGGCAAGAAAAGACTCACCAAACTCGTATAGGGCAAAAAGTTTTGTATTATCCACCAAAATTTAGTTTATATAGCTTTTAACAAGCTCTAAAGCCTCATCTTCAAAAAACGGTCTTCCATCGTATTTATTTATATTTACATCAGGTCTTATACCGTACATATGAAGAAGTCTTTCAAACTGTTTTGTGGCAGAGCATTCTACAGCTATAAGCTTTTTACCAGATACCTCTTTTTTAACATCCTCTTCTGGAAAAGGTTCTAAGTATATAACATGCACAAATTTTATATTTAGGGCATTTGCCACTTCTTTTAACACATGCTTGTTAGAACCCCAAGAGATAAGGCATACATCCGAATCTTTGTTGCCAAAAACCTCATAAGTTTTTTTGGTATTTAAAATATCGTTTTTTAGCTTTTGATATTTTCTAAGTCTTTTATCTTGCATAAGCTTTGTGATGTGAGCATCTTCTGTAGTAATACCAGCTTCGTTGTGCTCATAGGAGTTTGCCTTTACCACAGCATCTTTTGTACCAGGGAATAAAAGAGGCGATATACCATCCTCTACATTTTGATAGCGTTTGTAAAGCTTTGGATCTCCTTCATACATTTTGGGCGGTCTTATATCTTTTATTCTGCTACATATTTCGTTGCAAGAGGATATATAATAGTTTTCTGCAGCGTTTTTATCGCTTAATACTATGACAGGCACTTGATATTCCCAAGCTAAGTTTAAAGCTTCTTTGGTAAGAGAGTAAGAATCTTCTGCATCTGACACTCCAATCACAACCTTACCAAAATCCCCATGCCCTGCAAAAATAGCAAAAAGCAAATCTGACTGGGCGCTGTAAGTGGGAAGTCCAGTGCTTGGGCCTGGTCTTTGAGCTTCATATATTACCACAGGAGTCTCTGTCATACCTGCAAGGCTTAAAGCCTCCACCATAAGGGCAAAACCACCCCCAGATGTACCTACCATAGACCTTTTACCTGCGTAAGCGGCTCCTATAGCCATATTTATAACGGCTATCTCATTTTCTGGATGTATTACTTTTATACCAAGTTGATCTTTTTTAGCCGCTAACGTATGTAAAACCGAAGAAGAAGGAGTCATAGGATAGGCAAAGTATATATCAAGCCCACCATCCACTGCACCGTTGGCTATTGCATCGTTTCCAGATACAAGTTCGCCTTTTTTCTCACCGCTTGGTTTTACATCAAACTTTACCACACCAGCTTCATAGGCATCTTTGTAGATGGCTTCGTTTTTGTCTGGTTCTTTTAATTTTCTTACGAAAGGCAAGCCTACTTCGTAATCTATGTTTAAAAGCTTTAAAACACCACCAAATACCGATGTACTTTTAAAAAAGCTTGGCGCTACCTCTTTAAAAGGCATCACGATAATCTCTCTTGCCTTAGGTATCATATCTTTGTCAGTCACTTCATTTATTATCCAAAGGGTATCGTCTTTTGCATCCTCAAGGTGCTCTTTAACAGAACGCTTGTCTGTAGCTATTATGATGTCTGCTTTTTTATGAACGCTGTTTATAGGAAAATCTGCCAATCTTATACTGACGAAATTGTGTCCTCCCCTTATAAGAGATGGGTAATCTACATACATAAAAACATAATACCCAAGCTCTGCCAAAGCAGAACATATAAGCCTACCAGCTTCTTTTATACCAGCACCCGCTTTTCCTCCAACTATCATAGTCAAATCCATATTTACACCTCCACTTATATAATTGTATCATACAAACTACAACTTACATCTTATCATGAAAATACCAGCAAACACTGCAAGCTCTTCCCTCAATATGTTATCCCCCAAAGAATGGGTATTAAATCCCAAAGCTTTTAAAAACTCCACCTCCTCCTTGGAAAGTCCTCCTTCTGGACCAAAAACAAGGGTATACTTGTTGTCTTTTAATAAATCGTTTTTGGGCTTTTCAAAACTATCAAAAACAATACCGTATCCTTGTAATGTTATATCCTTTAAAGAAATAGGATAGTTTAATTTTGGCAAAAAAGATGGTCTACTTTGCTTTATAGCTTCTTTTAAAATTTTTTGAAGCCTTTGATACTTTTCCAAAAGCTTAGAGCTATCTTGAAAACTTCTTTTGCAAAAAACAGGGGTTATCTCAAAAACACCGCCTTGTACTGCATAATCTATTATTGTTTCTAACGTTTGAAGCTTTATCGGTATACATACGTTTGCATATATTTTTACATCTGGGGGTTTTGTTTTTTCTTCTAAAAGCTCAAAATTTTGCCCTGTGAATTTAGCTTCGTATATTTTGTCTTCTATAACAAGCTCTAAAAGTTCGTTTTTTTCTATTCTAAGTACTTTAAAATGCTTTTTATCTTCATCAAAAAGCTCTATTGTGCCATTTTTTCTAAAAGCAAAAAACCTATGCATTTTTTACAAAATAAGCACCGTCTTTTGATATATAGCCTTCTATTTCAAGCATGGTAAGCTCCATTGTAAGTTTTTCCTCATCATAGCTTGTTTTTACTAAAAGCTCATCAAAAGTGCATGGTTTATCAAGAAAAGAAAGTATAGGATTTTGCTGGTTTTCTGGCTTTTCAAAAGATAAATCTAGGTCTTTAAAAAGATGGGATTTGCTTGTAAAAAGCTTAGCTACATTTTCTCTTACTAAGTTTACACAACCCTCAAATTCTTCCACCGGGTTTCCCACATATGCAAAAACTTTTTTGTTTAATTTAAAAGCCCAGTATGCACTTATAAGAGCGCCGCTTTTAGAAGAGGCTTGCATAACCAAAAGATATTCCCCTAAAGAGGCTATTATTCTGTTTCTCATTGGAAACGTATATTTTGAAGGTTTTTCAAAAGGTAAAAACTCCGTTAACAAAAGACCGTCTTTATCTAGAATCTTTCCAAAAAGACTTTGTTTTGCATACAAAAACCCAAAACCAAGAACAGCTATAGTGGGAATAGAGCTTTCCAAAGCACTTTGATGAGCTTTTGAGTCTATGCCATCGGCTCCTCCAGATACCACAGTTTGTCTTAGTTCTGATACAACAGATTTTGTCATATTTAAAGCGCTCAAAGCAGCTTTCCTTGAACCTACTATGCTAACAGATTTTTGACAAAGCAAAGATTTATTGCCTTTTAAAAATATCACAGGAGGAGGGTCTGGAAGGTTTAGTACGTTTTTAGGATATATTTCATTTTCATAGGTGATAGCTTCGACGTTTAGTTGTTTTAATTTAACAATAGCGTTATTTACATAATCTCTGTCAAAATCTCTAGAAACTATATTTGTAGCCTTGGAGCCAAAGATTGGCTCCAAAGACGTTTTATCGGCTTTTAATATAGCCTCGGCACTACCAAAATGCCTAAAAGCCTTATACAATAACTTGTTGCCTATTCCTCTTACGGATTTTAGCAACAACCAGCTTTCGACATTATCCAAAGCACATCTTTTTCTTTTGAATCTTCTATGATACCTCTATCAAAGACTTTTTTGTCTACGTGAGTAGGGGATAAAGAGTTTATTATATAGTCCATAGCTCTATAAGCCTTTGATGGGTCTCCACAAGTAAACACATCCACGGTAGCCGTCTTATGCTCTGGCCAGGTGTGAATGGATATATGAGATTCGGCTAACAGGATAACTCCCGTAGCTCCGTGAGGGTTAAACTGGTAAAAATGAGAGGAGATTTTTGTAAGCTCTCCTGCTTTTACTGAATTTTCAAGAAGGTGTCTGATATCTTCTTCCCTGTCTATGAGATCAGGGTTAACTCCATAAAGGTCTGCTATAATATGGAGTCCGAGGGTTTTTGCCATTTCAATACCTCCCTTGGTATCAACACAACAAAAGATGTGGAGCAACTAACTTGCTCAAAATTACCAGCGCCACCTACACGCTTTCGGAATTTGCTATCCTGCTCACTCATAAAAATACCTCCAGAAAAAAGATAGATTAATCATTATAGCATATTTTTATTTTTGTCAAGGATTTTATATTTTAAAAGCAAAAACTTATGTATAAGGGTTATAATGAAGATTTTAAGAAAAATAAATTGTTTGAATATATTTTTCATTTTATGGATTTTTATAGTATTTGGAATATCAAATGGAAAGGAAAATAACAAATACTTCAACAACATGGTGGTACTAAACTTCCAAAACCAAAGCATAGAAGATATAGCTCATTTTATGTCAAAGCTCACCGGTAAAACCATAGTAGTAGGGATAAATGGAAATCTTCCAAAAATCACCGTTAGCTCCAAAAAACCTGTAAGCGTAGAAGACGCTTGGCATCTTTTTTAACAAGCTTAGCTTTAGATGGGTACACTGTTGTAAAATATAAAAACTTCTACAAGATATTACCTATAAAAGAAGCCTCTTCTTTTAGCACAAGTGTGACAAGGAAAGCATTTCCAAGCCCATCGATAGAAACCTACATATACTTTGCCCACACAAACGCCCAAATACTTTTAAACGCCGTAAGACCTTTTCTAAGTCAATATGGAAATGCCACCGTTTATATGCCCTCAAACGCCCTCATTATATCTGATATAGGAGTGTCTGTTGATAAAATCCAAAAACTTTTAAAGAGTATAGATATACCAAATTTAGCTTTTAGTCTAAAAATGTATCAAACAAAGGATACAAACGCCGTGGTAAAAGCTCTAAGCCCATTGGCAAACCCTGTAAGTCAAAAGTTTGGTATACCTATGGTGGTATCTTCTGTTCAGAAAAAACACTCCAAAAGCGGTTTTGTGCTTGTATATGCACCAAAGCTTATGCAGGCCTCTATAAAAGAAATTATACATAAAATAAACGAAAGCGCCTCTCACTTTAGAAGACATTATTACGTTATCCCACTTCAAAATGCCTCTGTAGGAGAGATGGCAAAAACACTAGCAAGCCTTTTTGGAAGCGCAAGCGCCATTTCTTCTACTACAAAAAGACCTACACCAAACCTAAACACTATGCAAAACCAACCTCAAACAATTCAAAACAACACAGCTTCTAATCCCAATATAAACGTAATATCCTCCAACAAACCGATAGGCTCTATATATCTTTCTGATGGCACGAGAATAGGCTTTGACCGAGCCACAAACAGCGTCATACTTTATGCTACAAAATCCCAATACAAAAATCTAAAAAACCTCATAAAAAAACTAGACGAAAAACGCATTCAAGTGTTGATAGCGGCTTCTGTGGTAGAGGCAAACCTCACCAAACAACTTACCACTGGTGTAAATTGGCAAGCTTTAGACAAAAACGGCGGTATAGGATTTAACCCGGCATCTCTTCAAACCATATACCAAGGACTTTTATCTGGAAACTTCGTAGTAGGTGTAACAAGCTCAAGCAGTATAAGTGCAAACGTAGGTGGTAATACAATTATATTTCCTGATTTAGCGGTGTTTTTAAGCTTATTAGAGCAAGGAAATGGATTTAAGATTATATCAAACCCAAAGGTGCTAACCCTTGACAACGAAGAGGCTATTATAAAAGAAGCTCAAGTTTATCCTTATATAACAGGTACCCAATACAACATAAACGGATATCCAATACTCACATACGACTACAAAGATATAGGTTTAGAGCTTGATGTTATACCTACAGTATCAAAAGACAACATAAGACTTGGCATAAATCTAAATCTTCAAGATATCACAGGCTTTACAAATACAAACGTGGCGGGTCAAACGGTGCCTATACCTATTACCACAGATAGGGTTTTAAATTCTGAAGTAGTCGTTAAAAGCGGTCAAACGGTGATATTAGGAGGGCTCGTGAGCAACAACACTATAAAAAACATAAGCGGTATACCAATTCTTCAAGATATCCCAGTTTTAGGAAATCTCTTCAAATATCAAAACAGAGAAAATAAAAAAAAGCACACTTTTTATATTTATAACCCCTTACATTATAAAAAGCCCAGAGCAACTTGCCAAAATTACGAAAGCAAACGAAGTAATAGCACACAGGATATACGAAAGTGTGAAAAAAGCAAAAGAATAATATATATCATATAAAGTTTAACACTTTAATAGTATCTTAAAATACCGATATGTATGCTATGAACGTAAAAAGGCTTCTTGGTTTGGGGCTTTTATCAATAATACTTAGCTCTTGCAGTGCAGAGATTACAAACGCATCTTTGTATGGAAACAGCTACGCTTCCAAAAAGCCAAACTACGTAAGCTATGAAAGACCCCAAATAAGCTATCATCCCACATATCAAAACAACCCTCAATTTCTAAATCTTGTATATACACAAGATGTTAAAAAATATAACCTTCCATCGGATTTTATATACCTTCCCATCATAGAAAGTGGATATAATCAATATTCTGTGTCAAGCACCGGAGCAGCCGGTATATGGCAGTTAATGCCTCAAACAGCAAGAGATTATGGTCTTATAGTAAACAACCAAATAGACGAGAGATTTGACATAATAAAGTCCACAGAAGCAGCAGCTCATTACCTTAGCGATTTATATAACCAATTCGGAGATTGGAACAAGGTTTTAGCTGCTTACAACTGCGGTCCTTATTGTGTATCGTCGGTGTTTAAACAAGACCCAAGGGGAAGTTTTTGGGCTTTTAAAAATTCATTCCCGCCAGAAACTCAGCAATATGTACCAAGATTTTTAGCGCTTTTAGATATCATAAAAAATGCAAAATATTTTGGTATAAAAGTAAAGAAGCAATACTTTAACTATACGCTTCATATATATAGACCAAATTCCCCGCAAGAGCTTAGAAATATAGCTCTAGCCTACAACGTAAACTATTATCTCTTAAAAAGATTAAACCCTCAAATAAGACAAGATGTAGTCCCAACTGGAGGATACGTTTATATACCGTCCTTTGGAAAACCAATTTACAAAGAAGCTTCCGCAGATGGCTCTATAAAAAGATTAATAGCAGGTGAATGATACCATAGATGTTTTCATACTAGCGGGAGGCCAAAGCAAAAGGTTTAAAGAGGATAAAACGCTTTTTTTACTAAACGATAAGCCAATGATAGAACATGTGGTGGATAAGTTTTATGGCTTTTCAAAAAATATATATATAGTTTCTAAAAACCCAGAAAAATACTTATTTATAAAAAATGCAAAATCAATAAAAGACATATTAGATATTCAAAACCCGCTAAGTGGCCTTTATACAGCGTGTTTTTATACAGAAAAACCGTTTTTGTTAGTGGGAGCAGATATGCCTTTTATAAAAAAGGATCTTGTAGAGTATATGATAAGAAATCATAAAAAAGAAGCAACGATATTTAAGATAAATGGTTTTTTTGAACCACTTCTTGCCATTTACGATCCTTTAGTAAAAGATAAAATAAAACAATCTATAGAAAATCAAAGAGCATCTTTTCAAAAGCTTATAATCAATCTTGATGTAAACATATTAACCGAAGAGCAGGCAAGGAGTGTAGATAAAGATTTGATATCTTTCTCAAACATAAACACCAAAGAAGATGTAAAAAGATTTTATAATATTGGTCATTGACTAGTGCTCATAAAACTTTAGATTTTTCTAAAAGCCAAAAAGGAGGTAAAAAACATGAAGTTAGAACCAAAGAATCATCTAAAACCATCAAACCTAAACGGTATATCCAACGAACAGATAGAGCCACACTTTGAAGCTCACTACAAAGGCTATGTGGCTAAGTTTAATGAAATCCAAGATAAACTGGCAGATTTAAACTTTTCAGACAGGTCAAAAGCCAATCAAAACTATTCAGAGTATAGAGAGCTAAAAGTAGAAGAAACCTTCAACTATATGGGTACAGTCTTGCATGAGCTTTACTTTGGACATCTAACTCCAAAGGGTGCTCCATCAGAAGCTCTCAAGAAAAAAGTAGAAGAAGATTTTGGCTCTTGGGATAACTGCGTAACAGAGTTAAAAGCAGCAGGTATCGCTTTTAGAGGATGGGCTATTTTGGGTCTTGATATATTCTCAGGTAAACTTATGATAAACGGTCTTGACGCTCACAACCTTTACAACCTTACAGGGCTTATCCCACTTATAGTGTTGGATACCTATGAACACGCTTACTATGTAGACCAAAAGAACAAACGCCCACCTTACATAGACGCTTTCTTAAATTCTCTAAATTGGGACGTAATAAACGAAAGATTCGAAAAAGCTATAAAAGCTTACGAAACACTAAAAGGTTTTTGTTAATAGGAGGTAAGCTTATGGCTTTGCCAACTGTAGAAGAGGTAGAAGAAGCTTTAGATGAAATAAGACCAGCTTTGAGATTTGACGGCGGTGATATTGAGCTTGTTAGCATAGAAGAAGATGGGACTATACTTGTAAGGCTTATGGGGGCATGCTCTGGCTGTGGTATGTCTACTCTTACATTAAAAGCTGGAGTAGAAAGAGCCCTTAAGCAAAAGTTCCCAGATATAAAAGAAGTAAAGGATGTGAACGCAGATTTAGGTTTTAGTTTTGGCTTTTAAAAGCTTAAAATCACTACTTTTACTAGCTTTAGTCGCAAGTTCATCTTTTTCATTTGAGATAAAACAAGGCCAGCAAGATGTTATGGCTGGCCTTAAGCTTCAAATATTTGCACAAAAAGACGGAGCTGTAACAACCACCGATCATTCCTCTACAAACTTCTCAGTACAAAACGCCCGTATATACTTTATGGGTAAGCTAAATAAAATTGTAGAGTTTGGTGCAAACTTTGATTTTTCAGATAACAATTTACTCTCACCAGACGGCACAGCAAGAGCTCACACTGGTATGCACCAAAGCGTTGTAAAAGATGCTTATATAAATTTTAGATTTTCAAAATCTTTTAATATAATGACAGGCCTTTTTATGGATCCATATTCTCGCATATCTTTAACAGACAGCTATTATACCGTTATCCCTACTATGGAAGGGGTTGGTACAATAAATAGTTTTATAATGAACAAATCCCTAAAAGGACCTATGTTTGTAAACCCATTTACGCCTCTTGATATAGGTTCTGATATACAAAATGCCTACAGAGACATGGGTATAGCAATTTGGGGCTCAAAATTTCATAGTGCTATCAAATACTATGTAGATATAGCAAACGGAAGATACGACTATGAGCTTTCAAACAACAACATCACATCTCCAAGTTTAAAATACGGTTTTAGAATTGAGCTATCTCCAACGTTTTTTGGCTTTTCAAACAACGAAGGGTTTATGGATGAAGATACATATTTTGGTAGTAAGAATATTTTAGCGCTTGGTATTGCCTATGAACAAGATAAATTTACAAACCAAAGTGGTTCTACAAATACCAAATCCTTTGACACAGATCTTTTGATTGAGAAAAAATTTAAAAGTCTCATACCAAACCTTCAGATAGGGTATTCAAATACAACAGGCTTACCATATGGAATGTCAGTTAGTCAATATACGGTAAAAGCACCTATAAAAGCTACTGGATATTATATCAAACTGCTATTTTATACGACAAATACATAGGCATAGGAAAAAACCGTCTTTAGCCTTTAGATATGAAGCCGATGAAAACACCAACAATTATTCTAATAAAGCCAAGATACATAGACTTAGCATATTTGCTATTTATTATATAAACGGTGAATCCGCTAAGATATCTTTAGGAGCAGATTTTATAAACCCAAATTCAAATTTGATATATGATACCGCAAATGGACAAACTACATTGAAAAACTATTGGGATTATACGTTAGCTCTTCAGACTATGTTTTAGATTTGATTTGTAGTTTTCTATAGCCCATTTCAAAGATTCTTCGTAGGGGATTGGTCCTTTTCCTATCAATGGCCAAGGATCTTGTCCTTGACAAACGTTGTTTTTGTACATCATAAGAATTTGATCTTTGCTAAAAGGTGGTGGTTCTAATATTTTTTCCGCCAAAGCTCCACTTATATACATCAACGATTTTGGCAACCTTATTATAAAAGCATGTCTTCCTAAAAGCTTAAAACTATCTTTTAAAAGTTTATCAAAAGAAACAGGCTTTTTACCGCAAAGCTCTATAATCTTATTCTTTAAATTTGGATCGTCTATAGCTTTTACAAATACAAAAGCAACATCTCTAACATCCACCGGTGCAAAATAATAGGGCAATATACCAGGATGCGCCATAATATGAAAGTATTTTCCAAAGAAATCAAGATCTTTAAAAAGTCTTTGCTCAGGTCCTATTATCAAAGAAGGTCTTATAATGGTGTAATCTATCCCCAAAGACATGAGAAATTTTTCTGCTAAAAGCTTGGTGTGATGATACATAGACGGGGCTTCTTCTGAGACTCCCAAAGCGCTCATGTGTATGATGTGTTCTATACCGTATTCTTTGGCGACGGTATAAAGATTTTTGGGTATAAGGTAATGAATATTTTCAAAGGTTATACCTTTAGAAGGCTCTTCTGCCAAAATGCCTATAAGATTTATCAATACATCTGGTTTTTCTTGTTCAAAAGCTTTTTTAAGGCTTTCTTCATCGAAAAAATCCACAACGACATGAGGCTTACTTACTTTTTTGCGCGTCAAAAGTGTGTAAGAATGAGTAGATCTTTCCAAAGCCTCTACAACATATTTGCCAACAAAACCGGTGCCCCCTGCCACTAAAACTTTCATAAGAAAAATATATATTTATTTTATCTTTTTAAAATGCGTTAAATCAGTATATCAAACGGCTTTTACCACCTTCCCGGCTTTTAGACACTTTGTACATACCATAACGCGCTTTGTGCTACCATCTGGCATCCTAATCTTTACACTCTGGAGGTTTGGTTTAAATACTCTTGAATTTCTTTCCGCTGAAAATGTAACGCTTTTCCCATAAACAGCTTTTTTATTGCAAACAAAACATGCCGCCATATCATAACTCCTTTACAAATGTTTTAAGCTAATATTATAGCATAAAACTAAAGCTCAAGAAATCTCTTTTAAATATTGATGCAATAAGGCTTTATAATATTTAACGTAGTTTCATCAATTTTCTTAAGATGCTCTTTTAAAAGCAGCGTAAAATATTGAGGTTTATGGGGTTTAATATAAACAGGCATTATGATATTATCAGATTTTTTTGCATTGCAAGATTCACAAGCAGTAACAAGATTATCCCAAGTCCATTTACCACCTTTTGACACTGGGACTATATGGTCTACCGTAATCTCGCTATCATCACACACCTTGCCGCAATAACCGCAGGTGAAGTTATCTCTTACATATACGTTGTACCTAGTGGGTATATTCTTATAAAAGGTTTTTGATAAAGCGTTGGTTTTTAGTACAATGGGTACTTTGTAAGTCCTATAAGTAGATCTTATCACAGCTTCTGGGTGGTATTCAAGCACCGTAGCCCTTTGAGTATATTCTAACAAGAAAGATTTTCTATAATCAAGTAGTGTCAAGGGCTTATAAGTCCTATCCAACAAAAGGCTATATAACTTCATAAGCCAAGCACATCAAACATTGAATAAAAGCCTGCAGGTTTTCTATAAACCCATTTGGCAGCCTCCAAAGAGCCCTTCGCAAATATCCTTCTATCTGTGGCTCTATGGGTAAGCTCCAATCTCTCTCCCATACCAAACATATAGACAGTATGTTCACCCACAACATCTCCTCCTCTTATAGCAAAAACACCTACTTCGTTATCCTGCCTTGGTGCTAACCCTTCTCTTCCAAAGGTTTCTTTTAAATTCGGAATCTCTTTTTTTACTATTTCCAACAGCCTTAAAGCGGTTCCAGAGGGTGCGTCTTTTTTAAAACGATGGTGAATTTCTGATATCTCTATATCATACCCTTTATCCTTTAAAGCTTTTGTAGCTATTTCTAAAAGCTTAAAGAGTACATTGACCCCAAGACTCATATTTGGGGAAAATACTATAGGTATTGATTTAGAGAGTTCTTTCATTTGGTCTAACTGATGCTGATCAAACCCAGTAGTGCCTATCACAATAGGTTTATTATGTTCTTTGCATATGTAAGTATTCTTTATGGCTGTATCCACACTACCTGTAAACTCTATGACGACATCTACATAGTCAACAACATCTTCTAATTTAGATGATACATATTCAAACGCAAAAGTTTTATCTTTAATAAGCTCTTCTTTGTCTACGCCTGCTTTTACAACTAGGTCTTGATAGCTTTTAGAAACTTCTATAATACTACTACCCATGCGGCCCAAAAAGCCGCATAAGGCAATAGAAACAAAAGAATCTTTTGTCATTCTTCTCCTTCGCCCATAATAAGATCTTCAAGCTCGTTTACCGCTTCTACAGCTTGATCTGGCGGCACTACTCCAGGATATAGAGCTACGTTAACTCCAGAGGTAAAAAGCATTTTAGCTACAATCTCTTGAAGTTTTTCAAGTTCTTCAGGGCTTATCTCCTCCCTAATGCTTTGCTCTACATCCTTGTTGGTAAGAAACAACCCCACTATGCTAAAAGGTACTGCGTAATAGTCTTCTTGATTTCCTTGCATTTTAAATACCTCCAAAAAAATTATACCTTTATTATACCACTTCCCATTCGGTAATGAGATGGTATCCTCTTTTAAAATGCGCCCTAAGCCTTAGATGAAGTATATTGTTTAAAGTCTTGAAACCCTCTCCGCCTACCAACGTAGGAACATTTTCACCACCAACAATTACAGGAAGATGTATAATACGAACCTCATTTACGGCTTTTAACTTACAAAGTTCCCAATTTATAGAAGAACCACCTTCTACCATTAAGCTTTTTATATCTTTTTCTCTTAATTTTTTTAGTAAAAGCTCAAAATCCACTAGGTAATCTCCTACCACAAGCACTTCTATACCCATTTCCGTAAGTTTTTTGATTTTTTCTTCTGGGGCTCTTTTGGTGGTGGCTATGATCGTATGAGCATCCTTTGATAAAACGTTTGCATCCAAAGGCACGTTGGCGGTAGAACAAGGAATAACCCTTATTGGGTTTTTACCTTTTACATATCTTACCGTAAGGCTCGGATTGTCTGTTCTTATGGTTTCACAGCCTACCATTATGGCGTCTACTTTTGCCCTTACCTCATGAAGGTATCTATAAGCCTCTTCATCCATAAGAGTCATAAGCTCTTTAGAAGATGCCCCTCTATAAAGCGTTAACTTACCATCCAATGTCAACTCAGAAACTATAATCACATAAGGTTTGTCTTGGTTATTCATAATCCTTCCCGTATTTTTTCAAAAGATACAATATTCTTATTAAAAGCGAACCAAACGTAAAGAGCACTATAAGTTTTATACCAAGATGCAATCCAAAAATAGGATTTATGCGCTCTAATATGCTAAAAAATACTATACTTATATGAGTCTCAGGCCTTCCAAAAAACCCAATACCTTCCAATGGATCATCTATCTTGCCTTTTTGTCTTTCGGAAAAACCAATCTCGGCATACACCACTGGCTTTATAAAAGTATGAAGCATCGAAAATGTAATGGCGCTTATTGCTATAAAAGGAGAACCATAAGCAAAACCTATACTCCCAAGTATAAAACCATCTACAGTTTTATCTGCTATCCAGTCAAAAGCTGCTCCAAATTTTGAAGCTTTATCCTCAAGCCTTGCCACCACACCATCCATCAAATCTAAAAAGCCAGATATTATTAAGAAAGATACCCCAGTAAGGGGTTTATGTATATAAAAAAAGTAAGCGCTTGTAAGTCCAAAAGCCAAAGACAAAAGGGTTATAACGTTTGGGGACATGTGCATCTTTACAAACACATGCCCCATGGGAGCGTAAAACTTTTTTAGTTTATAACGTTTTTTGGTAAGATTCATTTTAACTCTTTACCAGATAACCACGGCATCATCTGTCTTAGCTCTTTACCTACTTTTTCCACCAAGTGTTCTTTATCTTTGTTTAAAAGAGCGTTGTAAACGGGTCTGTTGGCTTGATTTTCCAATATCCATTCTCTGGCAAACTCGCCATCTTGAATTTCTTTGAGCATCTGCTTCATAAGAGGTTTAACAGCTTCGTATATTCTAGCACCTCTTGTCACATCGCCATACTTTGCGGTATCCGATATAGAATATCTCATACCAGCTATGCCATGTTGGTATATAAGGTCAACTATTAGTTTCAACTCATGAAGACATTCAAAATAAGCCATCTCAGGCTGATAGCCGGCTTCTACAAGCGTTTCAAAACCAGCTTTTATAAGGGCTGTAGCACCACCGCAAAGCACCGCTTGTTCACCAAATAAGTCTGTTTCAGTCTCCTCTCTAAACGTGGTTTCTATAACCCCTGCCCTTGTGGCACCTATGCCTTTTGCATAAGCTAAAGCTATATCTCTACAAGAACCTGTAGCATCTTGATGTATAGATACAAGAGCTGGTACTCCCTTACCCTCTTCATACATCCATCTTACCAAATGCCCTGGTCCTTTTGGAGCCACCATAAATACATCTATATCTTTTGGTGGAACTATCTGACCAAAATGTATGTTAAAACCATGGGCAAAGGCTATAGCTTTACCCGGTGTTAAATTAGGTTCTATGCATTCTTTATATACAGCTGGCTGAACGGTGTCTGGAGTTAATATCATTATTACATCAGCCTCTTGAGTTGCTCTAGAGGTGGTATATACGCTAAAACCATCTTCCATAGCAGTTTTTCTATGGGGGCTTTTATCATCTAAAGCCACTATAACCCTAATACCACTGTCTCTTAGATTTAAAGCATGAGCGTGCCCTTGAGAACCATAACCCACTATGGCTACAGTCTTCATAGCCAAGATACCCAAGGATGCATCTTCATCGTAGTAAATTTTCGCCATCTATTTTACCTCCAAATAGCTAATATCTTTTATTTTAACCTATTGAGATTGTTTGTGCTATGAAAAATTGTTATTTTTCTATAAGCTTTAGCTTATCCTAGTTTCTAGATAGCATTGCCGATAGCCTCAACGCCATATCTACCAGCATACTACTTTTGGAAGCCAACTCTACGATTAGCATTTTAAATTCTTGGTTATTTTTACACTTAAGACACTCCTCAGCAGTTTCGTGAAAACTCATATGAATATTGCCAATTCTTTCAAACATAGAAGCAGCAGCTTCTCCGTAAGTCTTTGCAATATAGTTTTTATCAATGCTGTAGTATATCTTGCCAAAATTGCATTGTGTATATTTTGGCGGTATCCAATCAATCTCATTGTTTAAGAACTTTTTAAAATTTAATATATACAATTCATGCATGCGTACGCCTTCTACAAGCTTATTTAATAAACTATCATTGTTAAGTTGTTCTTTAATACTATTCAGCTTGCTTAAGACATTCTCACAATATTTAACCGCTGCATCAAGCCTATACAAAGCATCTCTATCTAGACTGAACATGGCAAACCTCCTAATTAATAACTATTATATCTTTTTTTTATTGATTTTTGATTAAGATATTGCAGTCCGTTGTTTATTATTATGGTGGAGGCGGCGGGAATCGAACCCGCGTCCGTCAGAACCGGGACAGATGACTTCTACAGGCTTAC
>OFEH01000082.1_pt1 | contig 36626 bp, 33 predicted proteins | sample 1521031 | NCBI WGS metagenome assembly OFEH01 (sample SAMN05518350, study PRJEB24110) | hypersaline lake metagenome | isolation source: Grendel Spring, Yellowstone National Park, Wyoming, USA | place: USA:Grendel Spring, Yellowstone National Park, Wyoming, USA | collected 2011-11-16
AGAGTAGCACCCATAAAAGGGGTGTAACCCTCTAGACCTCAGGAAACTCGCCCTTCAGGGCGGGGAGGAGGTCAGAGAAGGATCCCTAAAAGTATAGGAATTGCTACTGCAGGTCTGCTAAGCATCTTTTCCCTTAGGAGTTGACCCTTAAATTTTACATTTATATCAAAAACCTCAGCCTTTACGCCAACATCATTAACAAGAAACTTTCTCAGCTTTTGAATACCATTTCCCTTGGCTGCTGATGTGTAGACAACGGGACTCTAAGCTTAAGGGATAAAGTCTTTTTATCTATTATAGGATTTGCTAGATCTACCATATTAAGTACAAAAATTACTCTTCTTTTCTTAGCTAAAATCTTTAAAAGATTTAGTGATTATTTTATCACATGGGAGCACCTATAATTACAACTCCATCATAGCTTCCATTAAGAGCGTCAGAAAGTGCCAGGCGCTCGTCCTCATCTTTTGGATCTATAACAATAAATATTCCAGGAGGGTCAGAAATCTCAACAAGAGTTTCATCTTCTATGGATGAACCTATATCTTTGCTTAAGGTCTTGCAATCTTTACACATCTGCCCACTAGGCGATAAAATATAGTAGATTTTCCCACATTAGGTGGGCCTATTAGTGCATATCTTATAGTTTTCATAGATTAAAACCCCCTATAAAATTAAATTTTTTAAAAATTTATATATAAAACCAGATTTCCACGGCATTTCTTCCAATATAAAATCCAATATATACTTTTTTAAAGTGTTTATATATGCTCCTTTAAAGTTATTCAATATTAATATAAAATATTTATTTATAACATAGTTATATAAACATATAATTTAAAATATTTATCAATAAAATGCTTGCAATCTTTAGTATAAAAATAAAAGATTTATAATTAAAAACAAATTTAAGTAATTAAAAACTTTTTAAATATTTATTTTTGAATAGTAATAGTAGTTGTTATCTTAATATAATTAATATGGAAATGAAGCTTGCTAAAATTATGGCTATTGTTAAATATATTAATAACTTTTGTGTTCTAGAAAAGAATAAATTATTCATAGTAGCAGTTAGAGATTCATAGAAATCATAATAGTTATATTCATTCATTAGATATCTAATTAAACGCTTTAAAAAAGGTGTTTCTATAAAATTTGGGTCATACAGTATTGATGCAGATGATAATATATAATCTAACCTTTGAAAAATTTCTCTATTTGATAAGTTTTTATATTTGATTCTACTGATAACCTCAAAGTGTTCATGTTGATATAAATTAATATAAGTTACTAATAATCCTATTAAAGACCCAAATGAGATGAAGTCTTTAGAATCGCTTCTCATTTTGCGGTTATCAATTTTACAAATACTAAATACTATGAAGACCTTATCTGTTAAAAATATCTTAGTATCGTTTGTTAAGGATTGGTTATGTTTTTCTACGTATTTTTCTGGATCCTTAACGTAGAAATTTGTGTATCCTTCTACTATCATTGGAATATATTTATTCATGTTATCTAGATTTTCATTGCAAACCTTTGCAGAGATTGAAGTGTAAGTTCTTCCTCTATAGTTGTCTTTAAGATATTTTTTCATAGTTTCTTTATTCTCTCCCAGCCTATCATAGATTAACTTAAACGTAAATTCCATAAGGGTATATTCGTTTAATGCATTAGAATTTTGTCTTATTTCATCTTTTTTATCATCGTTTTCATAATTAATATATATATGCCTTGGATGTTGTAAATGAGGCAATCTTTTTATATCATAAATTCCAGCATTTTTATTTTCAAAAATTAGAAAAACTGTTACAGCATCTATTGTGTATAAGAGGACATTAATTAAAGATCCCTCTAATAGCAATTCTCCTTGTATTTTAGTATCCATACCTTTTGATATATCTGTAGAGGAAAATCTGTTAATTTTAACATTATCTATATATGTTATTTCCAAAAATGCGTTTTCAAAGAAAATTCCTTGAATAGAATTAAACAAATGATAAAGAAAAGTTTTTAATAGCACAGAATTTTCTAAGTTTTGTTTCGCATTTTTATATACATATATGGGTGGCTTTATTGAAATATCTTCAAATTCTTTGCTGGGAAGATCTAATGTAGGGAATTTTTTCAAGATTTTTTTCCTATTTTTAATGAATTTTTTCTCTATCTTAAAAGATGTAACATAAGAAATGAGGATTTCTTCTAGTTCATAATTTCCTTTGTTTTCTATATCATTCTTTTCCAATTGTGCCCAATATTTATAATTAACAAGAAAACTATTTAAATTTTGTAAATTAATATATTTACTTTAATATTAAAAAGATATAAAGTAGAGAAAATTTTTATAGCTTAAAGTTTGAATGGTTATTAGTGTGCTAAAATTTCCACGGAAAAGAATTTTTATGTAAATAATACAGTTACTAATTTAACATACAGTACCTAAAGGAAGCAATCCGGTTAGAATCCTTTAGTTGTAACAAAAGCATATGGTTGCTATTTCGAGTACTCTGAAGATGAAAAATCTTGATTTTTCTTCTCAATTAATGTGCTCAAACCTAGGGATTGTCAATAAAATGATAGCCAAAGCAGTTTACGATCAGTTAAACACTTTAGAGTATATACAATCTGGTTATGCTACAGAAATTAGGGCGAAGGTTTCTTCTGAATTAAAATCAATACCGTCAGATAATCTTGCTAAGTACTTCTTTGGAACTTCAGGAACAGACGGTAATGAAACTGCAATTAGAATGATTATACTTTTCCATAAAAATGATGGAAAAATAAAGATATTTTCAAACTATACCTCTTATAAGAGTCGTTATGGTAATGCTTCCTTAATTTAGACTAAATCAGGATATTATGCAAGGGAATTTGTTAATAAAGTGGATGCAGGGAATATAGGAATAATATAGGAGTTGCAGCGCCAATAGTGTTTTACCCATTTGCTAGCATAAAGTAATCATTTTTTGGGGACCTTAATCCTCAAGACAAACTAGATTATATCCTGTTCTTTATAAACAGAAAAGTAATAATTTCAAGGTCAAGCGGTAGTATTAAATAAAAATTTAAGCTCCAACACACTTTTTTTGAGCTTAGGTGGTGTGTTATTTATGGGAGAGGAACATAGAGAATTGGCAAGGGGCAGCGTAACCTTTTTGGAATTGATTTTTCAATCAGTATCTTTTACCGCTCCAGCAATAGCGGCACTAGCAACTATGACAGGTGCTGCTAGCTTTGCATATGGTGCTTTACCATTAGCTTATTTATTTGCAATACCTGCAGTTTTCGCGGCAGCATATGTTGTTTATGAATTTTCAAGAAGTGTTGCATCAAGCGGAGGATACTATAGGTATATAGAGAGAGGTTTTGGTCCAAGGGTAGGTGCTTTTGGTGGATGGGTATACATGCTCTATACAGTTATTGGAGCTACACCTTTTATATATTTTGAAACCTCTTTAGCTATAATATTTGGATTGCAAGCTCTTGGAATTTCATTACCTAGCTATTCATGGTATCCCTTAGGATTATTGGTTGCAGTATTGGCATTTTTATTAGCATACTTTGGGATAAAGCCATCATTAAGGTACAGCGTTTATACAGGCACAATAGAAATGGTTTTAATATTTATTTTAGGTATAGTAATATTATTGCGCGCTCCACATCCATGGGATCCGGGAGTTTATAGTTTGAAATATTCCCCTCTTGGGTTAATGGGAGTTGGCCTAGGCATGGTTTTTGCTTTTACGTCATATGCAGGCTGGGGTTCAATGACTTTTCTTGGAGGAGAAGCTAAACAAGCCCACGTTAATATAAGAAGAGGAGTCATAGCAACTATAACCCTGTTGGTAATTTTCTTTACTTTTGCAAGCTATACTATGACAGTTGGTTGGGGTCCAAATAACATGTCTACATATTTCAGCAACTTTGTCCCCGGATTAATAGAAGCAGTAAAATATGGGGGTTTTATTTTAGCATCAATTATATTTATATTTATGGCTAACAGCGGTTTTGTCGATACAGTTGCTATAATAAATGCAGGATCTAGAGATATGTATACTATGGCCAAAGATAATGCTTTACCATCACAGCTATCTTTAACACATAAAAAATATAAGAGTCCTCATATATCATTAATAGTTATGACCGCAGTTGGGATTGCCCTATTTACAATAACAGGTTGGGTTTTAGGGCCTCTAAACGCATTTTTAGTAACAGGGTTATGGACAGGTTTGGGCACATTAATAGATCACATTATGGTTAACGCAGCATTGCCTTTTTATATGAAAAAGAAGAACAGGCTAAATTCACTTCACGTAATAATACCTATGATATCAACATTAATATTCGGTTTTGCTATATACGCCTCATTCACTTCAATAAACATCTATGTAATAATAGGTACAACAATCGTTGCTGCTTGGCTCATAGCTGGAGCTATACTTTATTATAGGAAAAAGGATCTAAGAGTTAAATTAGAGCAGGGGGAGGAGATTTGAAATTAGATGGCTTTGATTTATCAAACGTTCATTTTGTTTGGTCCCCTTATAATAAGCCAAAGCTTTATATAAAGCCAGGTGATGAAGTAGAAGTATTAATACCAGACTCTTCAACTAATCAAATAAAATATGATTTTAAAACAGAAGATATGCATAAGATTGATGAATCAAAATTTGATGGAGCTGTTGGGCCTATTTATGTTGAGGGGGCAGAAGAAGGAGATACTTTAGTCGTTACATTAAAAGAGATCGAAGTTGGTAATTGGGGATGGTCTGCTATACTGAGCAATTTCGGTCTTTTAAAAGGTTTATTTAAAGAAAAACTAGTCATTTGGGATATTAAAAATGGTTATGCAACAGCAAAAGACTTTTTAAAAGGTATTAAGATACCTATAAATCCGTTTTTAGGAGTTATTGGAACTGCACCAAAGTTTGGTGATTTACCCATGATACCTCCTCATAGTTCAGGAGGTAACATGGATAATAGGTTATTAACCCAAGGTTCAATAATTTACTTCCCAGTTAACGTAAAAGGGGCATTGCTTTCTCTTGCAGATCCCCACGCATCTCAAGGTGATGGAGAAGTTTCAGGAACAGCAATAGAAACCTCAGCAAGAGTATTAATAAAGGTGGATTTAAGAAAGGGGGAGAAGATTGATACACCAAAGGCTGTTGTTAATATTAATGATACCGGTAAACAAATAGTAACTATGGGTATAGATAAAGACCCCATAGCTGCAGCTAGAAAAGCCGTTTTAAACATGGTTGAAGAATTGAAGAGCAAAGGGTTGAGCGGAGAAGAGGCATATATTCTATGTAGTGTAGTAGGTAGCCTGAAGATGAGCGAGGTAGTTGATGAACCAAATTATGTTGTCTCATTTAGTATACCAGAAAAAATAATAAATATTAATGCATAAGAACTTTCTTTTTTCTAAATAATTGTGTGCAATAATGAGCGATAGGCATTTAAATCCGATATTGCTAGATAACCCTATAAGAAAAATTTTTGATAGGAAAAAGGCTTTAAAGTACATTAAAGAGGATATGGTAGTTGCTGATATAGGGTGCGGACCAGGTTTTTATACAGTAAAGCTTTCTAAAATAGCCAAATTTGTTTATGCTGTGGATTCCGATAAGAAAATGATAGATATATTGAATAAAAAAATTGAAAGGCTGGGATTAAAAAATGTTGTAACACAATTAGCTTCTGCTAATAAATTAAAAATAGAATCTGAAATTGTTGATTTCGTTTTTTCAAATAATGTTTTATGTTGCATGTTAGATCATAAGGGTGCTATTAATGAAATTTACAGAATTTTAAAACCTAAGGGAATGGCATATATAAGTATTGAAACGTTAAGCAAGGGAAAAACTTCTGTTAGCGAAAATGAGTGGAAGGATTTATTAGGTAAATTTAAAATAATAAAGGAAGAAAATAAGTTGTTTTTTAGAGAAGCAATAGTAGAAAAAGAATAGAAAGAGAATCTAAACTTTTTTCAACCTAATGGGATATGTAAAATATTTACCTTCTCTTCCTTCTATTATATTTTGATTTTTAAATAAATTTATAGCTGGTTTATTATTTCTTTTTAAGGTTTATAAATAATTATTAATTAAAGAGGAGCTTTTTTAGCTTAATTATTAATATTACAATTTATTATTTTTAACTCTATCAGCTTTTATACTTTTAAATTTAACCACTAAGCGGTGAGTAAATTGGTAGATTTGAAAGTTGTAAAGTCTTCTGACCTCCTCCCCGCCCTGAAGGGCGAGTTTCCTGAGGTCTTAAGGGTTACACCCCTTTACGGGTGCTACTCTATTATCCCCCAAGCCGATATTGCGGGAGAAATCGGCTCCTGCTCCTCATGCTTTAAGAGTTGATTGCTTGGAACCCTATTTTATTACACTTGTTAGTTGGGGTAGATGTATACTCATATTTCAGTGATGCATACCCCTTTAGCAGCTGTCTCAATTTTAAGTTTTTAAACTTAAAAAAAAAACTTTATTCCGCACCTAGAAGGGGTTTGTCGTTCTTTTTATCATATTAGTAAGAATTTATAAATGGCTTATATGAAAAATTTAAATATTTTGAGAACAACTGTTCTCCAAGGTGATATAATGGCAGAAAATTTGATTAAAAAAATTGATTTAGCAAAATGGAATAAAACTCATTGGTATATTTTTTTCTCAACATCTATAGGTTTCTTTTTATGGGGAATTATTAATACCTTGGGTTATGCATTTTTCCCAACTTATCAAAACATATACTACTTAATTGTCATAGCAGCTATTCCATTGTTAGGAGATTTGTTATTAACAAGGATATCGGATAAAATAATAGGTAGGAAAAAAGCTTATATGATAACTATGGGTCTTTACGGTTTTGGTAGTTTAATAATTGTTTTAGACTTATTATTCATAAAAGGATTAATGCAAATGATAGTATTTCTATTAGGTTATGGGATCTCAATGTTTGGAGTAGAAGGAGAAGATCCCATAGGACTGGCCCTGTTGGCAGAATCAACGCCCATTAAATATAGGGAAAAAATATTAGTCTTATCACCTAATTTTGAAAATGTAGGAGCAGCTATAGCAGCTATTATAGCTTTATCTATCTATTTCATGAAAAATTCATTTATAATAATGGGCATATCTATAGCTATTATGGCTATTATTGGGCTAATAATTGCTATAATATTGAGGCTTTTAATGCCGGAATCTATTAGATGGCTAACTACAAAAGGAAAAATTAGAGATGCAGAAAAAGAAGCGAATAAAATTGCTTTAAACCAAGAACTAAGCATTAAAGAAAAATTTTCAACATCTAACATAAAATTAAGAAATAGATTTTTATTTTTAACAATTTGGAGTTTAGCGAATTATTTAACTTGGTCTCTAATGGCTTTTGTTTTGGCAGATTTTTACTTTAAAGGGGTTTCTCTTATAGCGGTAATTTTATGGGCTAATCTTGGGGCTAGCTTTGCTGGTTTTTTAACCGGATTGATAATAGATAAAATAGATATGAGAAAATATACATTTATTTCATTTTTAGCTGCAACGATTAGCTTTTTGCCAATACTGGCTTATACGTTATTTAATTTTAAATCATTGTATCTATTTTACTCTTTAACTTTCATTAATTTGTTTTCCATAACTATGACTTGGTTTGTAAGAACAATATACGAACCAATACTCTTTCCCACATCAAATAGGGCATTTTATATTGGCATAGTCAGGGGAATAGCTATGACTACATATACGATTTCAATTTACTTAACCTCTTCTTTCCCATTATGGGGATTTGCTATATATGGTATGGGCTTCCAAGGACTTGGCTTAATAGCTTCAATATATTGGATAAAAAGAGGTGAAGATGTAAGGTATAAGAGTATTGATATTTTATCAAAGATTAAATAATAAATTTATAAAATTTAATAAAATTAGCAAAATCCATTTTAATCTTTCCAGAATTCCTAATAAATGGGCCGTGGTAGCTCAGCCTGGTGGAGCGCTGCCCTGGTAAGGCAGAGGTCCCGGGTTCAAAGCCCGGCCACGGCTTTTATAAAAATTTTTTATAAAATAGATATTTGATATTGTGTTAACAAATTTGGTTTAAATAATGATTTAATTAATGGGCCCGGGGGGATTTGAACCCCCGACCACAGGGACCCGATTCGGGTGCTATTGCATACCCCGCATCCTGCCAAACTGGACTACGGGCCCTCAACAAAATAATAATGTAAACAATCTTAAAAAACTTACCTTATAATATTTACTGATTTCATCTTTACCCTAAAGTGCAAAGCATGCCCTTCATTTGTAAAGTTATCTTTAGTTTTTTTAGCTCACATCTTTTGTATAGATGATACAATATTATGCTAGTTTTATATGAGTTATTAAACAAATTCTAATCATGTAATACATAACATATAAAATATGAATTTGTATGCATTCATAAAAGCATTAACGTAATAAATAATACAAAAATCTAAAAGCTTTTAATCCAAAATAAAAAGAGGCTATAAATGAAGATATTGTATGCATCTTCAAGCATTGGACTAGGACACATAACAAGAGATTATCATATAAGCAGTTTTATAAAAAATCAAATATATTGGCTTACATCAGGAAATGCCTTAAGGTTTATTAAAGAGAAAAAGGAAAGATACGTAGGAATTTCTGATGATTTAAAAAATTTAGGAGATTATATAAACAGTATGATAAAAAATTGTAAAGTAAAAATAGACACTTATAACTCTTATAAACTATATAAAGCTGTAAAAAATAACGCTAATCTTATTAAGTCTAATGTAGATTTTGATGATTATGATTTAATAGTTGCAGATGAGTTTTGGGAATTCATGTTTATTGATATCCCTAAGGAGAGATCAATATTTATAACAGACTTTACTAAGATAAGCTATAATGGTAAAGGATACCTTGAAAGATTTTTATTTTCAAGATTAAATAATGGGCTAAGGGACAGAATAAAACAAAAATTTTCATTAGCGATTAATTTAAGTCTTTGGGATAAAGATGATGGATTCCTAAATTTAGGACCATCATTTACTAGCAGTTTTGATGGTTATTCTAATTCACAAGGAGATTATGTATTAATTAACATAGGCGGTACGAACGCTGGAATAGATGTTGCAGAAAAAATAAAAGAAAAAATAAAAGAAAAATATGATGTAAAGATAATTGGTTCAGATAAGTATTTCAATTCAAACCCTTCAAGTTTGATAAAAAATGCAGGAATAATAATAAGTTTAGCAGGTTATGGAAGTATAATAGAATCTAACGTATTAAGGAAAAAGACCATATTTCTTTTTATAGATAATCATTTTGAGCATATAGAGAATGCTAAAGTTATGATGAACAGGAAAGGATTTAGAGTTTATTCTTGCAAAGACTTATTAAAAACCGATATTTTAAATGTAATTGAAAATTTGAAAAATGAAGACATAGAACCCTTAGAAATAATAGATTCCGCTCCAAAGATATCTGAAATAATAAATAACTTTTTATATAAAAACAATTAAATTTAAATACGCATTATAAAAAATTATTAACATACATTGTATTCAAAAATATAATTCTCAAAAACAAAATTAAGATTGGTGAAGTATTTTGGGTATAACGGAAGAGAGTCTAGTTGGTATATTTTATGAAATGATAAAAACGGCTTCAACAAGTATACCAGTCGATGTGTATGATGGTTTAAAAAAAGCATATGAAAAGGAAACAAATCAAGGAGCCAGGAAACAATTGGAAGCAATTTTACAAGATATAGAAATTGCTTGTAATAAAAAAGTTCCTATCTGCCAAGACACAGGCACTCCATACTTTTTTATAGAGATGGGAGAAGATTTTCCAATAAGAGCTAAGATCTATAAGGCAGCTTCAGAAGCTCTTAGAAAGGTAACAAAAGATGGCTATTTAAGGCCAAATGCCGTTGATCCGTTTTATAAAAAGAATAGTGGAGACAATACAGGAAGATACATACCTTGGATGCACCTTGATATTGTAGAAGGAGATAATTTAAAAGTCTGGTTTATGACAAAAGGAGGAGGTAGTGAATTTCCTTCAACTCTAATAATGAGTGAACCTATAGAAGGTTTTGATAAACTAAAAAGAGGAGTTATTGATACAATTGTAAAATTTGGTCCCTTACCTTGTCCGCCATTGATTGTCGGTATATCAATAGCAGCTGGCGGTGATATAGCTATGACATTGGCAAAAAAATCTTTGCTAAGACCTATAGGAGAAAGAAATCCAGATCCAAATTTAGCTAAAATGGAATTAGATCTATTAAATGAAATAAATAAGCTAGAATTAGGACCGCATGGCTTCGGGGGACAATTAACAGCACTAGATGTTAAAGTTGATTATGCATATAGGCATCCTGCATCTTTTGCAATTGGCATAGTCACAAGTTGTTGGGCAACAAGAAGAGCTTCAGCAATTATACGCAGCGACGGTTCATGGGAAATGACAAGCAAACACTTGCTATATAATGGAACTGGTTGCACTATAGTGAGGTGATATGAAATGGTAAGTGAATATCATTTATCAACACCCTTAACTGACGATGTTTTGAAAAAATTAAAGATAGGAGACATAGTATACATATCAGGTATAATGGTAACTGCTAGGGACGAGGCTCACGAAACTGCTTTAGAGCTTTTAGAAAAAGGAGAAAAACTACCTATTAATTTAAAAGGATTAGTTTTATATCATTGTGGACCCGTTGCTATTAAAAAAGACAATAAATGGCAAATTGTTGCTGCTGGACCTACAACAAGTATGAGAATGGAAAGTGTGGAACATGAGTTTATTGAAAAGACAGGAATTAAAATGGTGGTAGGAAAAGGTGGAATGGGTAAAAAAACAGCTGAAGCTATGAAAAAGTTCAATGCAGTTTATGCAGTTTTTACAGGAGGTGCTGGGGCTCTTGCTGCGGAAAAAATCAAGGAAGTTAAAGACGTTTACTGGTTGGACAAACTAGGAGTTCCAGAAGCTATGTGGGTATTTAGGGTTGAAGAATTTGGGCCATTAATTATTACTATTGATACAGAAGGTAACAACTATTATGAAATTAGGCTCAATGAAGTTGCTCAAAATGGCGAAAGAGTGAAGGAAGCTCTTAAACAATATAAATGGACATAATAGTATAAATTTATCTAAAATTTTTTAATACCTTTTCGCATCTAATTTCTTCTGAGACAAAATGAACTATCATACCAAATGGCAAATTAGCTCAGACAAATCAATCTATCAAGCATAGGTGGTTTTATGTTAAGTTTTATTTTACAGACAGTTGTAATTATGGCTCTCTCAATAATGTTTTCATATATTATTAGTAAACCGATTTCTTATTTCATAAAGTATGAAAAAGAATTACCGAATAAATATTTAAACAAAATAGAAAGCGCTTTATTTAAAATATTAGGTATAGATAGAAATATTTCAATGAATTATAAACAATATTTTATATCTTTAATGATTTTAAATTCAATATTTATTGTTTTTGACACCGTTTTTTTAATGTTTCAGAATAAATTATCTTTTATCGGGCCTAAATACCATGGCTTAAACTTTGATTTAGCATTTAATACCGCTGTGTCATTCGCTACCAACACAAATCTTCAACATTATGTTGGTGAATTAAGTTTATCATTAACTTCTCAAATGCTTGTTATAATAACCACAATGTTTATAGGACCAACAACTGGGCTTGCATCAACATTGGCTTTTATAAGAGGTTTTCTTAGGAAAAGCAGTAATATTGGAAATTTCTATGTAGATTTTATAAGATCACTAATTTTTTTAATATTGCCTATATCTATTATAGCATCTATAATCCTTGTATTTCTTGGAATTCCTCAAACATTTTCACCTTATTATAACACTAGTTTTATAGGCCATCAGGTTATCTATACTGGTCCTGTTGCCTCTTTAGAAAGTATAAAACTTTTGGGAAATAATGGAGGGGGTTTTTATGGTTCCAACTCAATAAACCCCTTTGAAGATCCATCAAACCTATCTAATTTCTTTGAAATGTTTTTAATGCTTGTTTTTCCGTTAGCCATTCCATTAGCTTTTGGCAATGTTTTAGGGAAGAAAAGAGGTTATACGTTGCTTGGATCAATATTAGTTGGAATGATAGTTATTATAGTATTGTCAGAGGCATTTAAGCCAATAGGTATAATAAGTTACCGTTTTGGAAACAATTCAGGAATTCTATTTAACAGTATATCTATGCTTACAAATACTGGAGCTATTGATGCATTATTATTTTCTATGTCTTCTAGCGCTATTATAGCATTTTTATTTTCTATGTTTATACAATCAATACCAGGTTCTATTGGAATTGGTTTTATGTACTTGATAATATATGTTATATTAACTTTGTTCATATTAGGCCTTATGGTGGGGAAAATGCCAGAATTTATTGGTATGAAGATATCGCCAAAAGAAGTTAAGCTATCTGTTTTAGTATTTTTGACACATCCTTTAATAATATTGTTACCAACTGCTATTGCCTTAACTGCAGGATACGCTTTACATGTCTTAGGTAGCATTAATTCTTATACATATACAGAAATATTATATGAATTTACATCTGCTGCAGCTAATAATGGTTCTTCTTACTTAGGGAACTTAGGTAATACATTTTTCTTTAATATATCTACTGCGCTAGTTATGTTTTTAGGTCGTTATTTGCCACTAGGTTTAATGCTGGCTATATCTCAATCATTTTCTGTTAAGGATAGAAAATCTAGTATAGAACCTTTACCTACGCAAGGAATACTCTTCTTATTGCTTTTAGATTTTATGATATTCTTGTTAGCTGTTCTTACATTTATTCCATTTGTAATAATAGGTCCGTTTTCATGGTGATGCTAATGGCAGAATCTATTAGATTCCATGAAAAATATAATTTTAAAAAAATTTTCATAGATTCAATATACAAGCTAAATCCGGTATATTTAGCAAAAAATAATCCAGTAATGTTTGTAGTTATGCTAGGTTTTATTATTACATTAATTATATTAGTAATACCAGGCCAAATTCCTAAAAATGAAACTAACTTTTATCTGGCCGTTTCTCTTACATTATTTTTTGCTGCGTGGTTTTCTACTTTTTCTGAGGCATTTTCAGAATATGAAGCTAAAGCAAGGGTCGATTCTCTAAAAATATTTGAAAAAGAAATTATAGCACATAAAATTACAAATGAACATTATGTAGACGTTAAATCGAACTCTCTTAGACAAGGAGATAGGGTCATAATTAAAAAAGGTGAAATTGTACCATCGGATGGATTTATAATCGATGGATCTGCATATATAGATGAATCTATGATAACAGGAGAGTCTGAACCGGTTTATAAGAATAAAGGAGATCATGTTATAGGAGGAACTAAAGTAATTGAAGGAGAAATTAAAGTAGAGATAACATCTGAGAGAGGAAGAAGCTTTGTTGATAAAATGATTTCGTTAGTATCACAAGCGAAAAGACCAAAATCTCAAAGCGAGATATCTTTAAACATATTGCTGTCGGGATTGTCTTTAATATTCTTAATTGTTGTAGGCTCTCTTTATTATATTTTAAAATCATTAAATTATACTTATGTTAATATTGCATTAATAATTGCATTATTGGTTGCATTAATGCCTACGACAGTAGGGGGGCTTTTGCCTGCTATTGGAATAGCAGGTATATCTAGACTCACAAGAGACAATATTATTGCAAAATCAGGCAAAGCAATAGAAGCTGCTAGTGATGCCGATATAATATTACTAGATAAAACTGGTACCATAACTGAAGGAAATAGAGCTGCAATAGAATTTATACCTCTAGATAATTTTGATGAAAAATGTGTTGCCATAACTTCTTATCTGTCTTCATTTAATGATAATACCAGAGAAGGTAAATCAATTATAGATTTAATTGAGTCTATGAAAATTAAAATTCCGGGAAAAATTATTGATATAACTTTAATGTCTAAACCTATAGAGTTTAACATAAAGAACAGATATTCTGGTATTGAAATTTCAAATCCAAATAAAATAATTGAATATATTAACGGTGAAATGATTTGTACAAAGTTTATGGAAATTTTTAAAGAGTATGCTATAAAGGGTGAAAGCATTAAAATATTAAAAGGCTCAGTTGATGCTCTTCTTCCTAATGTTGACAATATAAGCAAACAAGAAATAGAAAAGCTTGTTAAAGATATTGGAGAAAAAGGAGAAACGCCATTACTCTTATTAATCAACACTAAAGCTGTTGGAATTATAGTATTGAAAGATAGAATTAAAACAGGTATAAACCAAGTAATATCAGACTTAAAAGTTATGGGAATAACTCCTATAATGGTTACTGGAGATAATCCTATAACAGCTAAAGTAATAGCCAATGAAGCAGGGATAGATCGTGTTATATCTCAGGCTAAGCCTATAGATAAATTGAATAAAGTTGAAGAAGAACAAAAGAAAGGGCATATTGTTATAGCTATGGGTGATGGAACTAACGATGCGCCTGCATTGGCAAAGGCTGATGTAGGTATAGCTATGAATTCTGGAACAAGGGCTGCAAAAGAAGCTGCTAATATGATAGATTTAGATTCAAATCCTTCAAGAGTTGTAAAAATTATAGAGCTCAGCAAGCAGCTATTAGTTACAAGAGGAGCCATAACAACATTTAGTATTGCAAACGATATTTCAAAATATTTTACAATACTACCCATGATATTAATATTAAATAATCCAAAGATGGGTTATTTGAATATACTTCATTTAACAACCCCAGAAACTGCAATTCTAGCAACAATGATTTTTAATGCTATCATAATTCCAGCTTTAATTCCTTTGGCTTTAAGAGGTGTTAGGTATAAGCCAGAAAACCCAAGGAAGACATTTATAAAGAATTTTCTAATATATGGAATAGGGGGAGCTTTATTGCCATTTGTAGCTATAAAGTTAATCGATATGTTATTGGCCATTTTGTTGGGTGTTAAATGATGATAAAACAGTATATTTTGATTCCTATAGCGATTTTCGTATTTTGCTTGATATTATTGGGTTTAGTTTATCCAATAATGATTAGAGAAGTTAGCCTATTATTCAAGAATAAAGCTAATGGAAGTCCAATAATAGTAAATAAAACTATTATAGGATCAAATTTAATTTCTGGATATATAAATAGCAGTGCATTTTTCTGGCCAAATTATAACATCTCTTTTGCATCTGGATACGATCCATACATCACAGTTAATCAAGCACTAAATCAAATCAATAGAATAAGTAATTCTACTGGAATACCTAAGCAATTCTTAAGAGAAATTATATATAAGAACTCTTATCAATTAGAAGAAGAGAATCTGTTTTTATTTTCTCCTGATCAAAAGATAGTTAACGTGATGGAATTAAATGAAATATTAATAAAAACTTATCCAGGTATTTATAATAAATATTTGGCAGATGGCTCCAGGTCCTGAAGGTTGGAAGTTCTGACCTCATTATAGTTTCTCTCACCGATTAAATACCCCTAAGGGGGCATGACTTATCAGAACCACCCAATCGCTAAGGGTAGCATATGGCTCATAATCTATTAGACTTGCCATGTCATAACTTCAAAATAAGAATCGTATCAAAAATTTATAAGCTTCTTAATTCTTAACAATATTGAATTTAATAAACTTCAGCTAAAGTGTGAGGGTTCCCAACTATGGGTGGTGAAAAATAATGGGTATATCGGATATTGTATTTATTTTGTTTTTATTAATATCTAGCTTTACATTATTAAGAGCAATGTTAAAATCTTAGTTTAAAATTGCTTTTTAAATATCTTATCTAATTTTTGCTTTATAAATTCCTGAGCTATTTCTTTAATATTTTCTAGGTGATTAGCCATGTTTAAGCTCTTTTCATAAACTAACAATGAGACTATTTCATCATATGTCAATCCTCTCGATTGTAGATAAAATAGTATTTCATCGCTGACTCTGTATTGAGCTGATTTGTGAGTTGCTGATATGACATCTCCGGTTTCAATTTTCATCATAGGCATAGTATATGCTCTTGCTGACTCTCCCAATATTATAGATTCAACTACAAAATTGGATTTACTTTTTCTACCATCATAAGTTATTATATCGGTGCCTCTAACTGATGATAGAGAAGAGTCAAATGCAAACCCTAAACCTGAAACATCGCTATTTGAACTATTTCCAACTTGTATTGTATCTATTATATTGTCAACTCTTGAATTATTATAAGATAATGTTAAAGATCTGTGATTGAAAAAAGAATTATCAAACATCACGACCTTCTCTTCAATTCTATTCATTAAAGTTGGTGTTGAAAATGTCATTGAATTCATGCTGGCCTGTTTATATATAGCTTTTCTTATTAAATAGGCTGTTGGATATTTAATTTCAGGATCAAGAAATATTGCAAGATTTGACTTAGAATTTTTATTAGCATTAATTTCTATGGCAGTGCTGCCTGGAGAATTTCTTGTTTCATAAATTAAAAGAGAAACATTAGAGTTTTCTTTTATATTAACTATTAGATGTTGTGAAACCCAAGTTTCACTTATTGGATTGCAAAATGAAATTTTGTATATTCCTGAGTCTAGGTCAATCTCATTTATTTCTTTTAAATTGTAAAAATGATAAGAAGCGAGCTTGCTTTCTTCTGGTTTAATAAGTTTAGGTTCATATGCTTTTCTTGTATTTCCACAAGAACCTGCTATAAAATCAAACACGCCTTTTGGTTTTTCAAAATTTTGTTCTCCTTTTTTATTCAGTATCTTATCATATTGACTCCAATCAGTGTAATATTTAGTAGTAGGAGAATCTCCTATATCCTGCCATTTGTGTTTTTTAATATCTTCTACATTTATCTCAAAAGATTTCATAAATTAATCACCCAACGCTTCCCAATTCACTAAACTCTAAACCAATAACTCTTGTCAAGATACTAACAGTCTCCAATGGTAGGCTCTTTAAAACGTCTCTTATAAAACCGTTAACTATTAATGCTTTAGCCTCTCCTTCTCTTATCCCTCTAGATGCCATATAAAATAACTGATCTTCTCCAAGTCTACCAACTGTTGCTTCATGAGATACTGTTGCTGTAGGCTCATCAACCTCATTCCTTGGCAAGGTGTATGCTTGGCTTTTCTCATCCAATATAAGACTATCGCATTGTACATGAGAAAAGCTTCTCTCAGCTCCTTTTAATACTTTTACTAATCCCCTATATGTTGCTATTCCTCCGTTTGAGCTAATACTTTTTGATATAATCATGCTTTTAGTATCTGGAGCTGCATGTATTGCTTTAGATCCTACATCCTTTATATAGGGACCATTTGAAATACCTATAGATATATTTTTTGTAGAAGATCCCCTTCCTCTCAAAACTGTGCTAGGATAAGTGTATGTCATTTTACTTCCAATACTACCTTCAACCCACTCAACATGAGCATTTTCTTCTGCTATAGCCCTCTTATTGTTAAAATTGATTATACTCCTGCTCCAATTTTGAAGTGTTGAAAAATAAACTTGAGAATTCTTACCTGCATATATTTCTACCATTCCATCATGAAAACTATAGTTTCTCAATACTGGAGCAGCACACCCTTCAATGAAATGTATATAGCTTGTTCCAAAGGAACTATTATCATCTGCAATAAGTAACGTATGTTCAAATTGCCCCTCCATTTCCCCACCTATTATGAAAAATGCTTCAACGGGGTTCACTATTTTTGTGTTTTTAGGTACATAAACGAATGCTCCTCCACTCCATAGTGCATAATGAAGTGCTGCAAATTTATGATCTGCTATAGGAAATTCTTTTCCAAAATATTCCTTTACTAAGTCAGGATACTTTTGTACTGCCTCATCCATAGGCAAAAATATTACGTTTTTTTGTTTAAGTTCATCTTTAAGTTTGCTAATAATATTCTCACTATCAAAAACAGCAGTTAATCCAGATAAAACTTTTGCTTCAGTTTCTGGTAAACCTATTCTTGAATACATGTCCCTCATCCAATCTGGTAGTTGATCCCAATTCTCAGCAACCTCTACTTTTGGCTTAACATATTGAGCGAATTCTTCAAGATCAATGCTTTCAACTCCAGCTATCCAATTCGGCATAGGAAGTTTTTCAAATAACTCTAATGCCCTTAACCTTAGGTTTAGCATCCACTGAGGTTCTTTTTTAGATTTTGATATTTCTTCTATTATATCTTTTGTTATCTTTCCTTTTATTTCAATATCTTTAGGATATGGAACTGACTTGCCTAATATCTCTTCTATACCTTTATTTTCTACAATTTCTTTTAATTCTTTGTCTTTAGCTATTTCAATTGGAGAACCCATTTATTGCACCCCTTCATAATCCTTATATCCATATTCTTCTACTTTCTTTATGAGCTCAACCCCACCTTCATCAACTATTTTTCCTTTAGATATTATCATAACTTTATCAGGCGAGACGAACTTTGTTATTTCAGCATGATGTGTAATTATTAAGATACCTTTTCCAGCTGATCTTAAATTATCTATTGTTTCCCCAATCAATTTTATACCGTCAATGTCTAATCCGCTATCAGGTTCATCTAAAATTATGTATTTTGGATCCATGGTTAATATTTGCAGTATTTCAGATCTCTTTTTCTCTCCTCCACTAAAACCAACATTTACTTCTCTTTCTAAGAAAGAGGGTTGTAATCCTAAATCTCTTGCTTTGTTTCTTGCCCAAATAATTAATTTTGGATCTATAGAGGAAATATCAAAACTTGAGCCATTCTTTTTCATTGATATAGCATTTAATAACATTGATAACCTTAAACCAGGTATTTCTATTGGAATCTGAAAAGCTAAGCCCAACCCCAATAAAGCCCTTTGGTATGTAGGTAAATCTGTTATATCATTATTATCTAAAATTATTTTACCTTTATTTACTTGATACTTTGGATGGCCAAGCAAGGCAAAAGCCAACGTTGTTTTGCCGCTACCATTGGGTCCCATTAAAATTAAAACCTCTCCTCTTTCTAGCTTAATAGTCATATTATTTAATATTTGTTTATCACCAATTGCTACATTTAAATCTATTGTTTCTAATGACATATTTTTTACCCACCTACTTTAACAGGTGTTAAAGTTAATAAATTAAAATATAGAGCCTTCTATTTTAATTTAGTTAAATTCAATAAAAATTCATTTATTTCTTTAATACATCTAATGGCTCTTTCAGCGTCGTCTTTGTTTGCATATTCAAGTATTTCTGATCCAGGAATCTCATCTGAACAATATGTATCGCAATAACTAATTTCTAAATTTTTAAGACTATCTAAGTAATCTACGCAATATTTTATTTTATTTAAATTATAAAATTGATTAATTTGTTTATACAATCCTCTTAAACTACTCTCTTTTGTTTCTAACTTTAAATAATCTGCAATCGCTTTTAAAGAGATTATTGCAGATAACCTAGATTCATAGCAAGATATACCATATTCTTTATTGATTATATGATGCTCAGCAGATTTTATCAGCCTTAAAGTTTCATTTATTTGACTCAATGCTTTTCCCTTTAAGTATTGGAATGCCTGGATTTACTAGTAAGTTTAAATCAGTTATCATATTTATTGTTTTTTCATCTAATCCCAAATCTTTAGCCACATTTTCTAATTTTTCTCCATTTTTAATTCTTTCATATAGGCTCTTAGCTTTCTCATATCCAATTAATGGAGAGAATATGGTAATTAATGATGGGCTACTGTAAGCAAGCGACTTCATTCTTTCCTTTAAAGGTTTAATGCTTGTTAAAACTGTGTCAGCTAGTTTTATTAAAGATTCGTTGAGTAATAAAGATTGAAGTGAAATATTATAGATTATTGATGGATTACCCATGTTTAACTCAAATTCACCCAATAGAGATATATATGAATTCGCGCTATCTAATCCCAATATTTCTGAAGATGCCTGCATAATTGCCTCGACTGTAACAGGATTTATTTTCCCAGGCATTATACTGCTACCAGCCAAACTTATTTCCATGTCAATTTCTCCTATAGCTGTATTGGGTCCTGAAAACATTAGTCTTATATCATTACTTATTTTCCACAAATCAATTGCAATTTTTTTATATATGGAACTCAATAAAATTAAATCGCTAAGTAACTTCATAGGTCTCATTAAAGACTTTGGCGATTTTAAATCTATATTAAGAAACTCTCTAAGATTTCTTATTGCCAGTTCCTTAAATCTTTCATGACTATTAATACCTGTTCCAACAGCTGTACCACCTAAGGGTATATCCAATATTTGGCTCATTGCATATTCTAAATCTTGTTTATCTTCAAGAAATTCCTCATAATAGGCATAAAATTCCTGACCCAATGTAACAGGCAATGCATCTCTTAAATGGGTTCTACCAGGTTTAACAAAATCTTTGTATTTTTCAGATAATTCATTTAATCTTTCCGATAATTTTGTAATGCTTAATAATACATTTTTTGCTTCTAAATATGATGCTATCCTTATAGCAGTTGGTATTACATCATTACTACTTTGTGACATATTTACGTGATCATTTGGATGCACTTTCTTATTTATTAATTTTGAGGCATGCCTCGATATTATATCGTTTATGTTCATATTAATTCCTGTACCTGATCCTGTTTGGAATACATCAACTTTTATTTCATCGTTAAACTCACCATTTGCAAGCATAAGAGAAACCTTGACTATAGCATCTGCAATTTCACTATCTAAAAGTTTTAATTCTTTGTTTGCCATAGCAGCCGATGCCTTTATAAGAGATATAGCTTTTATTAGAGTAAAGGGAAATTTGAAACCTGTTTTCAAATAATATTTTTCTGCTTCTTCTTCATATGACATTCAAGTATCACTGTTTTATTATTTTAAGGAAAAGTTTTTATAGTTTTTATTTCATCTATATATGATTTTTATTTTATTTTTAAATATTTAAGTCTAAAAGAATAATGTAAAACCTTCGTAAAATTATATTAGATATTAACAAATCTATATTAGCTTGTTCACAAATATATATTGAATATATGGAGAATAATATTGGTGATAACTATGAATAAAGGAACAAAAATAATTCTAACTGCAGAAGGGGCTACAGCTAGTGAAACACTCGGTTCAACAGTTGCTGGGTTTATTAGCGCATTACCAGATAACTATCTACCTCCTTTTATATCAAATTTTTACTTTAAGGTAGAAAATAAGAAGGGGGTTGCAAAAAAGGCTCCTTACGGTCTTTCAAAGGTAGAAGCGGCTTTACTAGAATCCGGCATTCCAAGAGAGGATGTATTGATTGCTAGTCCATATGAACTTGACAGATTTATAGGAGAGAACACAAGAGTATTGGGAATTTATGTTATGGATCCATTAGGTTTAAGTTTTGGAAGCGGAATAACGTATTGGATATTAAAACTTGCAAATTTACCTTATAAAGGTATCCCATATATATCAAGATCTTTTTTAAACATATTAATAAATAAGAGCTTGTTAAAGCATAGAAGGCATATAAAAATCCTAGTTGGAGGTCCTGCAACATGGCAATTAACAGATACTGGATTCAACAAAAGGCTAGGGATAGATGTTGTATACGAAGGTGAATTTGAATCAATAGGACCTAAAATAGTAAAAGATTTGATTAACGGATTAGAAGTTCCGAATATCGTTTATGGGGGGTCAGCACCATTAGATAAAATTCCAATAATTAGAACTCCGGCTAATGGAGGCCTTGTAGAAGTAACAAGAGGTTGTGGCAGAGGTTGTACATTTTGTACGCCAACCCTTAGTGGTATGATAAAATCGTTGCCTTTTGAAGGTCACATAGAAAAAGAAATAAGAGTCAACATAGAAAAAGGTGGGTCTAAAGATATTACTTTGCACAGTGAGGAATTTTTCAGATATGGAGCCAAAGGTATAGAACCTGATCCAGAAAAGGTTTTGAACTTAGTCAAAAAATCATATAAATTAATTAAATCGTATGGAGATGAATACACGTTATCAACTGATTTTACAACAGCGGCAGTTGTTGTTGAATCACCTAAATTAGTCCAAGAAGTAGGTGAATACATAAATGAAGGTAATAGATGGACCTATATAGAAATGGGAATAGAAACAGGTTCCCCAAGACTATTAAAGAAATTAATGCCTGGTAAGGTTTTACCATATAAGCCCGAAATTTATCAAGAAATTGTAGAACAAGGTATAGGAATACTTAACGATAATCGTTGGATTGTTGTAGGTACTATGATATTGAATTTACCAGGAGAAAACGATAATGATATTATTAAAGATTTAGAACTTTTGGACAAGTTAAAGAAGTTAAGAGTTATTACATTCCCATTACCATTTATACCAATGGGCGCCTTAAGGCACAGGGACTTTACTATATTAGATAAATTATTAGACGATCCCTTGAGAGGGGAATTTATTAGGCAAGCATTGATAAAGGCTTTGTCAGAATCTAAGAGAAGCCTAAATTTGGCTGTAGATAAAATGCAAAACCCTATAATAAAAACTTTAATATTAAATATTGGTACGTATATAATTGATTTTGTTATAAATAGGTATAATAAGATTACAAAGCAACCCCATATAGAAAAAGAAGAAATTATAGAAAAAGAAGAAATATCTATAGGAAAAATATCATAATATTTTAAAATATTAAAATACAAAAATCAGGACCAGTTAAACTTAAAATAAATATAACAACGTGTAGATAATTCAGCAATAAAAAAGAAATGACAAACCTAAACTTTTAATGCAAAACAATATTAAAATTTTTTAGACAGATATAACAACAACTTTTAACAAAGTATTCATCAATGAAATATAAAGTAAGTTTGCTCCAATTAACATTGCAAACATTATAAAGAGAACGACAAATTTCTTCCTTCTACGGGCGTGTAAAGTTGTTAAACAAAAATACTATTTGTAAAATAGAGTAGCACACTTAAAAGAGGTGTAATCCTTTAGATCTCAGGTAACTCAACTTTCAGAGTGGGGAGGAGTTAGTATAATGAACTTAAATGAATTTTATTTATCTCAAATCAGCGATGTAATGAAGCTGATGTATAATAGAAAATTAGTTCAAATCAGAGGAGGAAACGCGAGTATCATAGATAGAATTAACAATTTAATTTATATAAGCCCTACTGGAGTTCCAAGACATAAGATAACTAATAATGATGTTTCTGTAATAGATATTAATGGAAAGGTAATTGTGGGCCTGCCTAGTAGTGAGTGGAGAATGCACTTATCAATATATAAAAATGTTGAAAATGCTAAAGGTATAGTTCACGCTCATCCGCCTTATTTACTCGCATTAAATAAAAAAGGATTGAAACTTGATTTAAATTATTTAACTGAAACATCACTAAGAGTAAAATGCTTACAAGAAATTCCATTAATAAATCCAGGTACAGAAGAATTGGCTAACGCTGTTGGTGAAGCTGCAAAAATGGGATGTAACGCAATAATATTGGACAATCATGGGATAGTTTCTTATTCTAATGAATCAATATATCATGCATTAGAAATTGTTGAAGCTATTGAAGATCTGGCATTAATAGAATTATATGGAACTTAAAAAATTAGCCTCCAGGTGTTCCATGATACATGGCATCATTCCAAATTTGTTGCCATATATCTTCCTCAGTTAATGTAATATTCTTTATTAATAAGCTATAAATATCTGATAACATTGCATGATGTAGCTTTTCATCTCTAAGTAACATTTCTATTAAAAACTTTAATGGCTTATCATTTTTTATTGTATCATTTTTCAACAGTTCGTTTAGTTCTTCTATAGATTCTTTTTCCATTTCTATATGGTCTTTCATATCATCTAAAACTTTTTTTGATTCATTTTCTGTAATAAGTTGAGGACTTTCAATTATTAAAGCCATAGTTTCATAAATTTTAGAGTGCTTTATAGAGTCTTGCGAAACTGCGTCCATAATTACTCTTACTATTGGATTTACCGAATTGTTACTTGTATTTTTTATTTTTTCTGAATACTCAATTTCCCTCTTCGCCTCATTTTTAAAATATGAAACTAGTTTTCTTCTATCTTCAAATTTGTAAGATGACATAGCTATCCCTATTTTTTATTAGTATAGTTTAAGTTTAAAAATTGGCTATATGCTTCCATAAATACAAATTCTCTTATCAAATAGTTAATTTATATAAATTAAGAAATCAATATTTGAAATGAAAATAAATTTTAGGGTTTAAATTATTTAACTAGCGAGAAATGATAAATTTACGTCCTGAAGTGGTCCCTGGTGATATTGAGAACGGCAAACCTAGCCCTTCAGGACAGGGAGGAGGTCAGAACTATGAAACCAAAAGCTAAGGCAACAAGATTAGAAAACGAGTTAGCTAATTTATTTTGGGAAAATGGTTATGCAGTTGTTAGAGGTCCGTCAAGCGGAGGAGGGGTTTCAAAAAGATACCAACCTGATTTGGTCGCTATAAAAGATGGGAAAATTTTAGTAATAGAAGTCAAAAGCAAAAGAAATGATTCACCTCTATATATAGATTCATCTCAAATCTTAAATTTAATGGAATTCTCAAAAAGGGCCTCGGGAATACCTATAATTGCATTTAAGTCTGCTAGAAAAGAATGGAGGTTTCACTTTATAGACAATTTAGAGAGTAAAGGAAATAGCTTTAAACTAGAAAAACCTGGAGAAGGATTTAAGTTTAGAGATCTAGATGAAATATTGTTTAAAAAACATAAGAATATGGAGGAATTTTTAAAAAACAAATAAAAATTTTTTAGATTTTAAATCGATTAAACGACAAAATTTTTTTGATTTTAAATATTGTACGTTCATAACATTTTATTTTAAAGATTTATGTATTTAATAAAACAAATATAAAATGGGTCTGAATTATGGCAAGTAAGATAGAATGTGAGGTTGAGGAAACTCCATTAGGCAAATTCTTGACCCCTCCCCAGCAAGGGTATTATATAAGGGTTCCAAAAGGGTTAGTAGATGTTATAACTGATACAACTAATATAAGTGGAGTAGATCCAAAAGGAACTAGTACAATATATAGAGGATATACAATAGATGATATAGGAGAACATGCAGACTTTTATGAGGCAGCACATTTAATATTATACGGACATTTACCTAATGAAAGCGAATATAAGGAAATTAAGAATAAAATTGACACATATAGAGGACAAATTCCTGAAAAGATATTTGATGCTCTAAAATATGTTCCTGCAACACATCCAATGTATTACGCTCAAGTTGCAGTGAGTATGATGGGTCAATATTATGCGCCTGAATGGAAGTTTGAAAAGGATTTGTTATATGATCATGCATTAAGGCTAATAGCTGCAATGCCAGTATTCTTCGCAGCTGGATGGCACTTATCAAGAGACGGTAATTTGTACAGACCTGATCCTAGCTTACCTCATGGTAAAGACTCTTTAAGAATGATATTAGGTAGAATGCCATCTGACGTAGAGGCTAGAGCTTTTGAAAGTACATTAGTATTATACATGGATCATGGATTTAATGCAAGCACTTTTACAGTAAGGGTTGTTGCCAGTACTTTAACAGATATATACAGTGCTATAGCTGCAGGTATTGGTGCACTAAAAGGTCCGTTGCATGGAGGAGCTAATGAACAAGCAATGGCAATGTTCTTAGATGCCTTAGCTAAAGCAAAAGCTAAAGGAGTTCCTCTAGATCAATACATAGAAGAATATATAAAAGATAAATTAGCTAAAAAAGAATTAATTATGGGATTCGGGCACAGAGTTTACAAAGTACATGACCCAAGAACTGATGTTGCTGCAAAATTTGTTAAGCAATTAAAAGATGGCGAAATGTGGTTAAACGTTCTCAAGAAGTCTGAAGAAGTAATGAAGAAAGAAAGGAACTTACCAGCAAATATTGATCTATACACCGGGGTCTTATACTATCAACTTAATATACCAATACCAATGTATACACCAATATTTGCAATGGGTAGAATTGTTGGTTGGTCTTCTCATTATATAGAGCAGGTTGGTGAAGGAGATACGAAGAAAAACAAAATTATGAGGCCCACAGAAGATTATAAAGGACCTGTAGGACTTAAGTATGTTCCAATGTCCGAAAGAAAGTAAATTAACTAATTTTTTCTTCTTTCTTTTTTATATTTTTAATTTAAGTTCTTTCCATAGCATTTATGCTAACCAGCATACCTATTATAAACAAGGCTAATGATAATGCTATAAGAATCGTCCAACTTAATAAGTAATTACTTATAGGAGTACCTATTAAATTGTATCTAACTATATCTGCTGCATAGGTTATAGGATTAAATTTAGCTATTTCTTGTAACCAACTTGGCATTTGCTTTAATGGGAATAAAGCGCTTGATGCAAACATTAGTGGTAGGTTTATTAAATTAACTATAGCAAACATAATTTCAATATTATCGACATTAAACGCAATGGCAGCAAAAACGCTTACAAATCCTATAGCTATTAGTATTATTGCAATGCCAGCTAATAATACATTTATTACATTTAAGCCAGGTTTGAATTTAATTCCTAGACCCCAGGCTATTAATATTAAAATTGTTTCATAAAATAATATCCTAATTAGAGTCCCGAAAACCTTTGACAAAAATATACCAGATCTTGGCGTTGGTGTCATTAATAATCTATTTAAATACCCAAGCCTCTTTTCAAAAACTAGATTTGTACCTCCGAAAACACTCTGGAAGAATCCGAATACAACCAGCATTCCACTTGCAAGATAAGTGAAGTAACTTGTTGTCCCAAATAAATTCAATAGTTGTTTATTTACATATTGAGAAATTAAAGAAGAATATTGAGGAGGTATGTTTGTTGGAGCAAACATCTGAGCGAAGTTAAGGCTTTTTCCAAATAAACCCAGCCAGAACAAGGGGGTTATTAAAGATACTATAAATGTACCTCTCCTACTTAACCATTTCTTTAATTCCCTAACAGTTAATGTATAAACTTCTTGAATCATCTGCTAGCACCCCTCGTAACTCTCATATACTTAAATCTATCAAATCCTCCTTCTTCTTCTCTAAGCCCTCTACCAGTTAACTCTAAAAATACCTCTTCTAAATTTGGTTTTACTACCTTAAGCTCAACAACTTCATAACCTGATAATATTTTAATAAGCAGTGGAAGAAATTCACTTGATGATTCTGTCTTAACCAAAATTTGGTTATCTATTTTACTTGCTGAATTTGGCAAGAAATCATTAATTTTATTTATAACTTCATCTAATTTATTGTTATCTTTAACTAATATATAAATTCTATCACCTTTTATTTTTGCCTTAAGTTCACTCGGCGTTCCTATTGCAATTATTTTTCCATGATCAATTATTGCAACTCTATCCGATAACGCTTCTGCTTCCTCCATATAATGGGTTGTTAATAAAACAGTTGTTCCATTTTTCTTTAATTCCCTTACAAGGTCCCAAATATGTCTTCTTGATTGCACATCAAGACCTACAGTAGGTTCGTCTAAAAAAATAACCGATGGGTTATGTACTATACTCATAGCAATTTCTAATCTTCTTCTCATTCCCCCACTATATTCTCTAACTTTTTTAAATGCGCTATCCCATAAATCCATAAAATTTAAAGCCCATTTTGCTCTATCTTCAGCTTCATTACCTCTATAACCGAAAAGCTTAGCCATAATCAATACATTTTCATATCCGCTTAGCTCATCATCAGCTGTTAAATCTTGAGGAGAAACGCCAATAATTTTTCTTACATGATACTTATGTTTAACTATGCTATATCCTAAAATATATGCATCACCCTCTGTTGGTCTTTTTACTGTAGAAAGCATACCAATAGTTGTAGTTTTACCTGCTCCGTTTGGACCTAGTAAAGAAAATATCTCTCCTTTATTAATTGTAAAATTAATGTGATCTACTGCAACAAAGTTTCCATATTTTTTAGTTAAATTCTCTGCTTGTATAGCTGGATCCATTTTATCACCCGGATTAATATTTATAAAGGGTATATATAAATATTTATATATATATGAAATGTATATATAAATTATTTATCATATAGCTAATTTTATCCAAATATCAACATTAATAATGATGAGAAATGATAAGTGATAAAAAACAATTTCACGTATCAATTGGCAACATAAACATAGACTTTATCTCTATAATTGATGAAGAATTGAGACCGGACTTTAATATTATAGCAAAAGATGTATGGATCGGCTTAGGAGGAGCCGCTACCAACTATGCAATAGCAGTGTCTAGATTAAACCATAGGGCTAAGCTTATCGCAAGAACGGGAGAAGAAGTAATTAAATATGGCTTTCTAGATAAACTAAAAGAAGAAGGTGTAGACATTTCATTAATAGAAATTACTAAAGAAAAACCAGGCATGGTCATGATAATAGTTAACAAAAATAAATCAACAAGAACAATGATAACAGCAAGAAATGCAAATAAAGGGTTAAAATTAAAAAATGAAATAATTAATGGAGATCACGTACATTTTTCCAGCGTTGACCCAGAATTAATTCATAATGTTAAATATATGAAAAATATAGAAACGATTAGCTATGATCCGGGAGGGGAAGCCTGTTATAATAAAGAAAGAATAATAGATAGCATAAAAAATATAAATTGGTTATTGATTAATGAAAATGAATTCTCATGTTTAGATTTAGATGTTGATACGCTTTTTGATAACTATGGATTAAAGTTTATAGTAATAAAAAAAGGATCTAAAGGCGCAGAAGTGATTTATAAAAAACATAAAATTTCAGGTAAAATAAATACAAAAATAAGCCAAGTTGATCCTACAGGTGCAGGAGATGCTTTTAATGCCTCATTCAATGTTTTTTATAAAAAATACAATAATCTTAGTGAAGGATTAAAATACGCCATATCGGCAGGATCAGCTAAGGTAGAAAAGTTAGGTAGCAGCAACATGCCATATCTCAATGAAATAGAATCTAAGCTAAAATTTGTTGAAATTTCTCATTACTAACTATTTTTTCTATAAGGCTTTCAGCTTCTTTTAAATGTTTTTGTCCAATTCTTAAATGCCCTCCAATATCAATTAAAACATCTTCACCAGCTAAGAGACTTTCTATTATAGCATTTTCATTATATATATTTTTTATGTAATCCAATGTTCCCTTATAATAATTCATCGCTGGAGGTCTTGATGTATCATATACAATTATTTCAGCTTTATTGTTTTCTTTTATAATATTTGGAGGTAAACCTGCTATAGCCCTTATTTTTTCGCTCTTTTCATAAACATTATCAATTTTCGATAAACTGTAACTTCCTTTTCCTAAAAGAGTTAAATAATCATTAGAATCCTCACTAATACCATTTCCATCACAACCATAACCTTTAACTTCTATTTTTCCGCTAAGGCTTGGAGGTACAGATATATTATTAACACATGATGGCGCAGCTATTCCAAAGAATCCGCCTAATTTATCTTGGAGATCTATAATGTAGGATACATCTATAGACTCTGCAAATATTGTAGTAACACCGTGCATATTCAACTCATATATACTTGGCAAAGATAGAGTAAACAAATCCTTTTTACTTAGCATCTTATATAGTTCTATTCTTTTGTTCATCTTTAAATTGAAAAACCTAATTAAAAATGTAGATATATCTGCTATAGCTGTTAAGGAAGGAGCTATAATTCTGCCTTTTCCACCCAAAACTAATGAAGGTTCACTCATTTCATCAGGAACAGGTTGAGTACCTACTTCTTTTATTTTTCCATCATCTATGAAAACATAGCCGTCTCTAATCAGCTCTTTCCCTGTAAATATTGATGAGCCAGTTATTAATATTGACACCATTTTCTGACCTCCTCCCCGCCCTAAAGGGCGAGTTCCCTGAGGTCTTAAGGGTTACACCCCTTTTATGCTACTCTATTATCCCCCAAGCCGATATTGCGGGAGAAATCGGCTCCCGCTCCTCATGTTTTAAGAGTTAATCGGCTTGGAGTTATATTTTATTACACTTGTTAGTTGGGGTAGATGCATACTCATGTTTCAGTAACGCATACCCCATTAGCAGCTGTCCAATTTTTAATAAGTTTTTAAATTAAAAAAACTTTACACCGCCTCTAGAAGGGGCTTGTCGTTCTTTTTATCATGATAATGAATCATAAATTGAATAATTTCGATGCTAAAGCTTTAAGATCTTATTTTTTAAGAGTTAGATCTTATTAAGGGCTTGATCCAAGTCGTTTATTATGTCTTGTACGTCTTCTAGACCTACAGATAGTCTGATTAATTTTTCAGAAATGCCTAATTCTTTTTTGTCATTTTCACTAATATATCTTGAAGCAGTTATTGAAGGTAATGTAATAAGGCTTTCAGTTCCACCTAAGCTTGGGGATGGTTTGACTAACTTTAGATTTTTTATGAAATCTTTTGTTTCTTTCACATTACCCTTAATTTCAAATGATAAAACCCCTCCAAAATAGGGTTTTTCAAAAACTTTTTTAGCTACACTATTGTAGGGGCTATCTTTTAGGCCTGGATATAAAACCCTCGAGATTTTACTTTTATCCTGTAAAAATTCTGATATAGCCTGTGCATTTTCCGATTGCTGTTGAATTCTGATAGGCAAGGTTTTTATTCCACGTAGTGTTAAATAAGCTTCAAACGGTTGTTGCATATTACCTAATAGTCTTCTCCACTCCCATAAATCATTAATTAAACTTGATTTACCAGATATTGAGCCTCCCATACTATCATTATGACCAGACATGTATTTGGTAGTACTGTTTAATATTAGATTGAAACCATATTTAGACGGTTTTAACAATATTGGAGAAGCAAACGTGTTATCAATTATTATATTTGACTCTGTCTTTTTTATTATTTTTCCGATTTCAGAGACATCTAAAACTTTTAAGGTTGGATTTGTTAAGGATTCTATTAAAATCAGATCATAATTATTGTCTTCTATTTCCCTAATAATGCTTTCATGACTAGGAAATACTTTTTTTATTGTGATACAATATTTATCGGATAGATTTTCAAAAAATTGTATCGTCGAGCCATACATTTCTTTTAATAGTAATACTTTTGATCCCTTATTTAAAAAATTCATTCCTAAAGTTGATATTGCTGCCATTCCACTGCTGAAAACCAAGGCATCTTCCGTTTGCTCTAAAGAAGCTATAACTCTTTCAAGGACTCTTAAAGATGGATTTTCTTCCCTATAATATTTTATTACTATATTTCTATCGCTTTTTTTAGATAATTCCTCATCTATGTATTTATAAACAGATCCTAAATATATAGGGGGAATAATTGAGCCGAATTCATCCGAATAATCATTTATTATGGATTTTGTTTTGTCTCCCATCTTAATCCCCTCAGTGTTTTGAAGTTAAGAATTTAAGTAAAAAACGTTTGTAGTATATTTCCTTATAAAATATTTATTACTGTTTTGTTAAATTTTTTGAAATAAATAATAAATATTCTTGTTTTTATATAGCGAACTTATAAACTTTAAAAAAACAATTTACACGGATCAAAATGGTATTTGATGAGAAACTTAAAATATTAAATAGGTTGCCAGTCTTAACATATAATAGAGAAAATGTAGCTATAATTAGTGATATACATCTTGGATACGAAGAAGCTATGGCATCCCAAGGAGTATATTTACCAAGGTTGCAATTAAAGAGGGCAAAAAATATTATAAGTGAAATAAGTAAATATAATTTTAAAAAAATTATAATAGCAGGTGATTTAAAACACGTATTTGAAAAATTGACAAGGCAAGAAAGAGCAGAGATATTGGAATTTATGAGTAGTGTAGCAAAATTGAACATTAAAGAAATTATATTGGTTAAAGGTAATCATGATACTTACGTATCAAATTTACTAAAAGACTTGGGCATACAAGTAGAAGAAAACTACTTAGATTTAGGTGATGGAATAGCGGTTGCTCATGGTCATAAAATTTTTGATAATATTGAGAAATATCAATTTATTGTAATGGGTCATGAACATCCCAGCGTAGAGATTAATTTATCTGGTAGCAAAATAAGGTTACAGGCATTACTAAAAATGCCTCTAAAGAATGGATCAATCGCATTAGTTTTACCCCCGATAGGCTTATATCAAACTGGCACTGTTGTTAATTTAGATAAAAATTCGTACTTATCCCCAATATCGAGAGAATTAGGGGATATAGAAAATGTTATACCAATTATAGTTGATAGAGAAATAGGGATTATAGAATTACCCAAGTTAGGAAACATATTTAGAAAACAAGATATATAATAAATGGATAAATTCCTATGAAAAATTTAAGTTTATATTTTAGGAAAATTAATTTTGTTATATATTTTAGTTATTAATTAATCTGAATATTTTGTAGTATAACAAATTAATTTTTATTAAATAAATTTAACCTTTTTTTTGCGACTTTTTAACATGGTTAAAGGTGATTAAAATGAGCTTAGTTAAAATTGAAAGACTTGCAACAGGGGTTATTGGTTTTGACAAATTAATATCTGGAGGAATTCCAAGAGGATTCTTTGTTGCTGTGGTTGGAGAACCTGGAACTGGAAAAACTATTTTCGGTATACATTATTCTTGGCAAGGTATAAAAGAGAATGACAAAATAATATATGTAACGACGGAAGAGAGCAGAGAAAGTATAATCAGACAAGCAAAGATGTTTGGGATGAACTTAGATGAGGCTGTAGATAATAATAAGATGATAATTATAGATGCCCTCATGAAATCAACTAATGATGAATGGACACTTACAGAAACTGATGTGGACGAGCTTGTTAAGAAGATAATAGACGCTAAAAGAAAATTGGGTTATGGTAGAGCAAGGCTCGTTATAGACAGTATGTCTACATTTTGGCTGGATAAACCTGCAATGGCCAGAGTTTATAGTTACAATATAAAGAGAGTATTATATAAATGGGATTTTACAGCGTTATTAACAAGCCAGTATGCAATAACAACTTCAAGCGCATTTGGTTGGGGAGTAGAGCATGTAGCTGATGGTATTATTAGGTTTGGAAGAAGAATTTCTAACGGAGAATTAAAAAGATATGTTCTTGTAGAAAAAATGAGGCAGACTCCACATGATTTAAGAGTACATTACATTAAAATAGAAGATAAGGTAGGCATGAGAATAGAAGAGGCAACAAATTTAAGGCATGAAGATATATCTATGCCAGACAAGTTAAAAAAGAAAATTCAAGATAATAAAGATAATTTTTAATACAAAAAGTTAAATATTTTTGAACATCTTAATAAATCTTTTATATTATTTTGGTTTGAATTTAAATTTTCAGATTTTTATTATAAGTATTTATTATATCCTTTTTAAATAATTTTTTAAATAATTTTTTAAATTTTTTCTTATTCCTTTATCTATTAAAATTACTATTAAATAAAATATTAATGCTTGTATTAATCCAGGAATAGCCAAATATTTTATATCGATTAAGAATCTGTTTGAAGGAGATCCTAAGGGCCTTATTATATAAGATAAGATTGATGATACCATTATATATAATAACAACTTTGGAGTTAATTGTAATGCAATACTTTTGTTAACGTTTTTTGGTATAAAAAACCAAGAGGTTATTATAACAGATAATAAATATCTTATAAAATATACTATTCCCCATATTAATAATATATCCTGCAGAGGCATTTTCTTAAATAATATAAATACAAAGGCTAGCATGGCTATATAAATAATTGATGGCAATACTCCAAGCAGATTCATCTTTGCAAAACCCTTAGCGGCTTTAATTCCGCTTTCTCTTATACTTCCAGAAGCTATTTGCGATATACCATTATTAACTATTTCTATAATAGCAGTTATTAAGAAAAAAGAAACTGCTATAGATGCCCAAGAATAAATGGGATTATATATGTAAATTACGTATTTAGGGTACATAATGCCGTATATTAATAAGGGCAAGACCAATGTTAATGAGATCTCTAGATTCCTAATTGCCGTTTTAAAATCTCCTGTTCTTAGAACATATGAATGCAGATACCTAAGTCCCACATTTGTTGAATCTCTTAATAAAGTAGATACTGAAGATGAAACAAAAAATGCAGCTACAATTAATGATCCTACAAGAGGATAGGCAATCATAGCATCTAAAGAAGGTATCAATCCAAATCCAACACCTAAAGCTGTTGCATGAGATCCAAGGGTCCATTCTTTAAGTGTATTTTTAATATTTTTTGCATTGTCTTTTGATATCCTATCTCTAATCCAATATAATCCAATAATAGAACTTATAATAAATGATACTAAAGTTGATAAAAAGGCTAATAATAGAGAATTTGATATTAGATATAGCGCTATAAATATCAATGAACTATATAATGTTCTATATAACAATTCTAATAGAGAAAGCCTTACAGGCCTTGCTGCATCTATGGCTGTCCTTATTACATAATAGAATGATTGAAATGATATAGACAAGGCCGCAACTATTAAAGTTAATAAACTAACTTTAGAGTAAAATATAAGGAATATAATTCCAATTATCAATGTGAAAGTCCATTGAATAAATGCAAATACTACGCTAGAGATATACGCTCCACTTTGTTTTTCTACAATGTACCTGTATATCCATAAAGAAAATAGGCTAAGGGGTATGGTTGCATAAGAAATTATTCTTTTCGTTGCTAGTTGATAAATAGCATAATCTGTTGGGATTAATTTTCTAGCTAAAACAATTGTAGCAATAAGGTTTATTAAAATAGATATAAAGTAAATTATTGTTCTTGATGTAGAAACTCTTATAGCCTCTAATCTTTGCGATGTTTTTTCTTGATTCACTTCATAATTCAAATAAAGTCCCCTAAGTTGTGTAAGGAAGTTGAGATAAAACGTATTTTCTTATTTCATTTAATGATGGCAAATTTTCTACAAGCTTTCCATTATCAATATATTTTTTCATTAGGTTTATAGGTTTGTCTTCTTTATTGATACAATGTGGAAGTTCGTTATCATCCCAATATTTAATGTAATATTCGAGAGGTTTACAAGAATAAACTTTTTTAGCTCCGGGAAGTTTTCCTCTCTTCGTATAAGGTTCCCATCCTTTTCCTCTATCTATTTCAACTATATCCATACTTAAGTCAACACTTGGAGCCATAGCTATAGAAGTTCCAACACCAAATCCGTCAACTATATCTCTAAGATTAGCGATGCTGTTTTCGTCTAAACCCCCGCTAACAATTATCTTTACATGTTTAAAGCCATTAATATCTAAGGTCCATTTTATTTCTTCAACAATATCTCTCATATTCCCTCTCCTGCTAGCGGGAGTATCTAATCTAATCCCCCAAAGCTTATCACCTAATAATTGAGCAGCCATTAAAGCCTCTTTTCTTTCATCATCTAAAGTATCTGTTAATGCCACGAGATTTATCTTTCCTTCATATACTTTTGCAAACCACTTCCATGCTTCTTTTTGATCTCCAAAAACTAGTATTAAAGCATGAGGCATTGTGCCCTGAGGCTTTAAGCCAAGATATTTTTCAGATAAAACGCCGCTTATCGAATCTGCACCTCCTATATAAGCTGCTCTATCAGCTGCTGGAAAGACTGCGGGATGCAGAGCCCTTATACCAAAAAATAATAAAAGTTTGTCCCCGATTACTTTCTTTAAGCTAGCTGCTTTTGTTGCAATGCTGGAAGAAAACCTTAAAAGTCCTAAAAGAGGAGCTTCAAGTAATGCAAAATCTAAATATTTACCTTCTACAATCATTAGAGGCATCTTTCTAGTAAATATTGTGCCCTCTGGAACAGAATATAGAGTAAATGGCTTTTCTTTAAGTAAGGCGATAGCCTCTTCTAGCCCAGCATAAACTGCCCATTCTCTTCCCTCTGGAGGTCGCCCATAGAGGTGGACTTCCATCCTAACCCTAACATCAGTTAGTCCAGCTTTTTCTAAGACTTCCTTAGTCCTTTTGAAGTAAATATCAGTTGCTTCTCCATTCATAATCTCTTCTAGGCTTGCCATATATATCCTAGGTTCTTTGTTCTCGTTCATAATTACTACCCCCTATTTAAATTATTTAAAAGTTATTTAAAATCTTTGAGTTTTAGCAGTTATATAAAACCAGATTCGGATTCTAATTAAATACAAGATTTTAGTTCTGACCTCCTGCCAGCCCTGAAGGGTTCCTTCAGCGCAGATCATAGGTTTGATTTAAAACCTTCATTTTCATCACTTCATAGCTAGCGGGTGATTTTTGTACCCACTCCGCTCCACTTATCCAGGTAAACCAATGGTAGACCTTCAATCAATTACCCCTATTCCTCACTGACCACCACTTTCAGATCCAAGGGACTTGGGCTGAATCCTTTCTCATGTTAATAGAAATCTTTTTATACCTATTTATTATCAACTAATATTTTAGAGAGATTGCTGAGACATAAGGATGGACAAAGATTGCTTATTAACCCGATGGGGGCGATGCCCCAAGGGTTGGTGTTTGCGAAAGGGGGAAGGAAAAGGGCTGGAGATGTGACCCCCGT
>OFEH01000083.1_pt1 | contig 36586 bp, 38 predicted proteins | sample 1521031 | NCBI WGS metagenome assembly OFEH01 (sample SAMN05518350, study PRJEB24110) | hypersaline lake metagenome | isolation source: Grendel Spring, Yellowstone National Park, Wyoming, USA | place: USA:Grendel Spring, Yellowstone National Park, Wyoming, USA | collected 2011-11-16
AGATTGAGAGGAATGAGGAGTTAGAGAAATTACTCTTCGGTGATGAGGGTAATGGAGAGCAGAAGCAATAGGATTAAACCGATTGGGTTAATTCCAATAACTTGGCGGCGAAACACGATCCATGTGGGGAGGCAATTTTCCTTCCCTCCTCAGTTTTAGGAGGGAGAAGAATGATGACCACGCCTCATTATTCTTATTAAGCACTTGTTGTGCATTGGCGCTGCCCAACTCACCCCTATACTTCCCATAATACTTATCATATGTTCCCTTAAAATCAACCCTCCCCTCACGAAAGAATTCTTGCCTCCTCTCATAATTAATCTCATTAAATAATTTGGCGGAGATGTCGGCTAGTCTTCTGAGTTTTCTTTCTTGGAAGCCGTTTGGTAGGAGGCGAACCACATTAGTCCTCCTATTATTGTGTTTAATTTCTTTGATGCCTTCTCCCGGTATTGCGGGGGGAATCGGCCTCCGCTCCTCATTCCCAAGGAATTGACCGGAAGAGGACGCCAAGGAAGAGAGGTGTTTAGGCTTAAAAAAAGTTTTCTATAAGGGGACTACTCATCCCCGGCCCTGAAGGGCGAGGCTTTCCGCCCCCCTTAACCCCCATTTTGGTAAAGTCCATGCATTGAGGAAGCATCTAGGGGATTGGGAGCCTTTAGGGGGTGTCGTAATTGGTTTGGGAAAGTATTTAATGCCAGCCTTATTGCCGCGTATCATGAATGCCTCCTTTAGGTTCCCGGTCACTAGGCCTAGGAGATTACGGTTAAACCCACTTATTCGGGACTCCGTGGCGGAGACATCATTATCCCCCAGCAATTTCATTATGCCCCTATTCATAACTGATGCCGACTCCCCCCAACGAATAGAGGCAATGCCGGGGCAATTTAGGTGGCCTATTGGCGATGCATTGATTAGAACCGTGCAGGGATTAATCGATTTAGGCATACATAACCTGATACTGTTCGGGGTTACTAATAGGAAGGACCCCATGGCTAGCGAGGCAACCAATAGGAACGGCGTGGTTCCGCGGGGCATTAGGTTGCTTAGGCAGGCATTCGGCAGGAGGATCACCATATTCGCCGATCTCTGCATGTGTGATTACACGGATCATGGGCATTGCGGCGTAGTGTCTGGCTCGGGAGCTGATTATTATATTGATAATGATACGACGCTTAAGATTTATGGAGAGATAGCAGTTAATTACGCTGAGGCTGGGGCCGACGTCATTGCGCCATCAGGCATGATGGATGGTCAGGTCCAAGCAATTCGCGGCGCACTGGATGACGGTGGTTACGAGAATGTCCCCATAATGTCCTATAGCGCTAAGTACGCCAGCGTATTTTATGGTCCCTTCCGCGAGGCCGCGAATAGCGCCCCCAAGTTTGGGGATAGGAGGAGCTACCAAATGGATCCACGTAATGCGTTTGAGGCGCTTAAGGAGGTTGCCATGGATATCGAGGAGGGGGCAGACATAGTCATGGTGAAGCCGGCCATGCCTTACCTGGATGTGGTGCGGCTCGTTAAGCAGAGCTTCCCAGAGGTCCCGCTCGCGGCGTATCAAGTGTCCGGGGAGTACTCAATGATAAAGGCCGCCGCGGCTGCCGGCTGGATCGATGAGGGGAGGGCCGTAATGGAGAGCTTGATTTCGATAAGGAGGGCGGGGGCCGACTTGATTTTAACCTATTTTGCGCCGGATGCGGCTCGAATGCTTAGGGATGGGGCTTCATTCTTCTAAATATTATAGATAGATAAAAATATGAAAAGGTTTAAATACAGAGCATAAATTGACGAATTGATTAATGATGGACATTAAGTCCCTCCTATCAGAGAGGACTCAATTCATGAAGGCAAGCGATATACGTGAATTATTGAAGTGGGTGACGGAGGACGTCATATCGCTCGGCGGCGGAATGCCGGATCCAAGCACATTCCCAAGGGAATTAGCCGACATAGCTAGGGACGTAATAATAACCAAGGGAAGCAGCGCATTACAATATGGAAAGACAGAGGGAGTGGATGACCTAAAGGATGAATTAATTAGATTCATGGCCAAGGATGGAATAAAGGCCAGCCGCGAAGAAATAATAATAACAACGGGAAGCCAGGAAGCACTGGATCTAATTGGTAGAATAACTATTAATGCGGGAGACGCCGTGATAACGGAGAGACCGACCTACTTGGCTGCACTCCAGGCATTTAAGGCGTATCGCCCACGCATAATTGGCGTAGACATGGATTCGGACGGCATGATAATGACTAAGCTCGAGGATGCCATAAGGAAGAGCATTAATGATGGGAACAAGATAAAATTCATTTACGTGATACCAACATGCCAAAACCCGACAGGCATAAGCATGAGCATCGATAGGCGCAAGCACCTAATGGAGCTGGCGAGCAAGTACGACCTACTGATAGTGGAGGATAATCCTTACAGTTACTTCCTGTTCGACGGCATCTATGTACCTCCCCTTAAATCGATGGATACGGAGAATAGGGTTGTCTATATGTCCACTTTCAGCAAAATAATCGCGCCGGGGATACGCGTTGGTTGGGTGGTTGGGGATAAGGACCTAATACGGTGGATAGCAATGGCGAAGCAAGCCGTTGATCTACACACATCAACGCTAAGCCAATACATTGCGCTGGAGGCATTGAGGAGAGGCATAATAGAACGCAATATCCCCAAGATACGTGAAGCCTATAAGGTTAAGAGGGACGCCATGCTGGACGCATTAGCTAAATACATGCCGGAGCAAGTCACGTGGACGAGGCCCATCGGCGGCATGTTCGTATGGGCATCAGCCCAAGGCATACGGACCGAGGATATGCTGCCAATTGCCGTAAGCAAGTATAAGGTTGCATACGTGCCGGGCAAATCATTCTACCCAGATGAAGACGTCCACACATCAATGAGGCTTAACTTCACGTATCCCTCTGTCGACATGATATATGAAGGCATTAGAAGGCTAAGCAATGCAATTAAGGAGGAGCTGAGCAAGAATCAACATTAATCTGGCCGCCCCACCAATAAGTGGCGAGGCTTGCCATTTCCCTTTATCTTTTTGGGGGTTAAGGGGGCGGAAGCCCCGTTAGGGCGGGGTAGTTCACCACTAGATGAGGCCCATTTCCCTCATTGTCTCCAGGGTTAGGATGGTCACGCCGGCAGCTCCCCTAACTATATTATCCCCCAGAATCACCATTCTGAGGTAACCCGCCTTAATGCTTAATCTACCGATGGAGACCGCCATTGGGTCAAGATCCCGCAGCGGCTGTGGTCCATCGCTTCTCTTAACCAGAATTAGGGGCCTAGGGGGCGCCGTGGGCAAGCCGCGTTGCTGCGGAAATGATGAGTACTCCTCTATTGCCTTAACCGCATCGTTGATCCCCATGGATACGCCGAGCTCGGCCTCTATGATAGCCATGTGGCCATACTTAACGGGAACCCTAGTGCTCGTGGCGTGTACGTCTATTCCCCACTCCATTATTTTGCCTAGCTCAGCCTCTATTTTCTCCTCTTCGCCCTTTATGTATGGAATCACGTTGCCCTCTATTGATAGAAATGATACCCCCATGTAGCCGGCTCCCGAAACTGACTGCATCGTCGTCACGAAGAGCCTCCTCAACTTATCCCTGAATGGGGCGAGAGCGAGGGAGATTATTGCAGTGGTGCAATTGGGATTCTTAACAAGCCAAGCGCCTCTCCCCCTAATCATTTCCAGGGCCCTCCAATTAACCTCTGGATTAATTAATGGAGTGCCATTATCCATGCGACCCGGAGACGCGTTGGAGATGACGTTTATTCCGCTCCTAACTAATCCAGGCTCCACCTTGGCCGCAACATCATTAGGCAAGGCCGAAAGCACCACATCGACATCCCTGTGATCACTTGGATCCGTGGAGACCAACTCCATATCACACACGTATTCCGGAACCTCCCCATTAATGACCCACTTAACTGCCTCACAGTACTTCTGCCCAATCTTGGCCGGCGATGCCGAGACCTTAGTTAACTCTATGTATGGGTGGCCCTCCAGTAATTTAACCATGGTTTGCCCAACTATTCCTGTGGAGCCGAGCAGGGAAACCCTTATCTTGCCCATGAAATCACCCACTCATGAAGGCTTCGCGCAGCCGCCGCCGCATTTTCCTCATCGCCTAGAACCAAGCCGAAGGCATTGCCGCCCCTATCCCTGAAGTCCAGCCTAATCGGCACCTCACGGGGATCCATGTGACCAATGACGGCGACCGCGTATCCTCTGCCCCCTATCCTGGCGGCATCAAACACGGCAACGGCCTTGGGTCCCCTCCTGGTTTTCCTGGAAATAATCGTTCCCATGCCGCTGCCAGGCATGGTTATCACGGCAACGATGTCTGTATCTATTAATGGCTCGAACGTCTTGGGGTGGAACTTCTTTCCTCCCATTATAGAGAAGACGTATGCCTCCTCAATACTCATGGAGTCCACGAGCCTTGGATTATTCACTATTCTAGGGTCTCCACTATATATGCCCGGCACATCAGTGTAGAAAGTGATTTGGGAGGCGCCTAGGTAATAGGCTAGGAGGGAGGCAGTGTAATCGCTGCCGCCTCTCCCCAACGTGCCTGGAGTACCGTTCCTGAACCAACCAATGAAGCCGGGAATCACTGGAATTATTCCTCTATTAATTAATGAAGTGAGCCTCTGTCTAACGTAGAATCCGCTTAATCCGCTGATCCTTGATCCACTGCGTGACTCTTCTATTAGTATTCCCGGGTCATATACTGGCCTGGCATTTGCTCCAATAGTCTCCAGGGCCGCTGCCATGATGATTATCGAGAATAATTCGCCGTGGGCTATAACTGCGTCCTGGTTATTCATGAGGAGGTGCCGCATGGCTGATGATGCGACATCCCGCAGCAAACCCATGTAGAGAGCCCTATTTGGGGGCGATACTTCATTTAAGGCATCAATGTATAGGTCGTGGATCTCATTTAGGGCATTAATGTCTTGACGCTGCGCGGCCAGAACTAACTTATCGGTTACTCCCCTCATTGCTGAAATAACTGGTATGCAATCATTAATTATGGGTGCCAAGTTCGCATAATCTTTACCGCTTCTCAATAATGAACCGCCTATTTTACATATATTATAGCTTTCTAGTCGTAATTTCCTGTTTCCATTGAGGTCACTAAATAGCCTCGATATTTCGCTTAATAAATATTACAACGCAGAGAGACGGAAATAACCATGCACCGCATAGCGGCGGATCAAGGAAATACATGACCGCAACGCGTAGAGGGGAGGGGAGCAATGCCATTATTCGGCAAGTAGACCGTGGATGCCCAAAATATTAAAAAGCGTTATGGGTAGCGGCGCTGACGTGACTACGACCTTTAAATGCGAACCCAACTGCGCATCGTGCTGCAAGTTAAGCCCAATAACCGTGCTTCCCCATGAAGTTTACCTGCTGCAGCGGGAAGCCGAGGAGCTGGGGATTGAGGCTGCTTTCTCTCCGTCCTATATAGTTGTCGATGAATTAAATAAAGTTAGGATAGTTCTCTCATACTTGTTAATGCTTAATGGGAGGGGGGAGTGTCCCTTCCTGAGGGGAACGAAGTGCCTTGTGCATGATTCATATAAACCATTGACTTGCAGATCATTCCCATACTTGCCCAGGATAATTAGGTACTCCATGGATACGGCCACCAAAACCATAGACTTCGATGTATCATTCGTTGCATCATATGCGTGCCCAGTCGTGAAGCGAGATGATCCTGGATACGGCAACGGCGATATGCGGGTATATTTCAAGAACGAGGTACCGCATGCGCGGGAAGCCATAGCCCTCAGGAAATTCTATGCAGCGACGCTGACTCAAATGTGGAGAAGCGGCGCAATTGAGTTAACGGATGAAGATGGGAGAACAGTTCCTTATCCCCTCGTCAATGGCTATTTCTTCATTAGGCAGCGAATGCCCATGATAACCCTCAACGTCATTAATGATATAGCGATGAAGGCAAGGAGGGAGGCCGAGCAGTAACTCGCATTTTCTATGAATGGCATCCTCCAACTAGCTGACTCCTCCCCGCCCTGAAGGGGCGAGGGTTCTACGCCCACTAGGGTGAAGGACGACTTAACTTTAAATGATCGCGTCTTCTCGTGCCCCAGGTGCGGTTGGACCGTGGATAGGGACTATAATTAGGCGCTCAACCACTTGAGGAGGGCAGGGTGGGAGCCGCCCGCAGCGCCCGTGATCCGCCCACTACCCATAACGATGCAGGCGGGGCGGGGAAACCCCGTTAGGGCGGGGTAGCTCATAGCGACGACAATGTTAAAAACACCTAAGGTCACTATACGTAATGCGGCTCCTCTTAATTCACGCGGAGGACTTCAGCTACACAGTTAAGGAGAAGGCAATAAATGAACCAGAGCCTCTCGATAAGAAGGAATATTCTGCGAAGAATGCTTTAGTGGTATTCACAACGGTGGAGAGCGTCGATAATGATGCCTCCGAGTTCCTGGAATCCGTTTCAAATGATATAATAGATGTGGCTAGGAAGGTGAAGGCAAGCGTCATAGTTATTTATCCATATGCGCACCTCAGCCCTGACTTGGCGCCGCCAACTAAGGCAATAGATATACTAAGTAAGTTATTCAACTCAGTTAAGGAGAAGGCTGGCACTGAAGTGGAGAAGGCACCATTCGGTTGGTACAAGGCATTCAGCATCAAATGCCTAGGCCATCCCCTATCCGAGTTAAGCAGAACAATAACCCCATCATCGATAAAGAAGCAGGAGCAGAAGGTAATTAATGATTTCTATGTTGTATTAACCCCCAATGGAGAGGAGTTCCCGGCCGATAAGTATCAATTCAAACCTAGCGAGGAGGATCTAAGGATCCTCGTGGAGAAGGAGGTGTTTAAGCATGAGTTAGGGGGAGGAAAGGCGCCGAGGTACTTGGATTACTGTAGGAAGTTCGGATTTGAGTGGGAACCATTATCCGACGTGGGCCACATGAGGTATGGACCCATGGCAACCCTCATGATGGAGCTCGTGGAGGATTACGCTTGGAAGGCAGCTAATGATTTGGGATTCCCCGCCTTCAAGATAAGGGGAACCAATATGTTTAGGACAGATCAACGCGCAATATCCGAGCACGCTAAACTATTTGGGGAGAGGATGTATATGACTGAGGCCGATGAAGAGTTGCTGATGAGGTATGCGGCGTGTTTTCAGCAATTCGCCATGATAAAGGACTGGGTTCTAAGTTATAGGGACGTGCCTCTAGGCATGCTTGAGATAGCGGATAGCTATAGGTATGAGCAGCCTGGCGAGACAGTGCTCTGCTTTAGGCTGAGGAGATTCTATATGCCTGACCTACATATATTCGTGAAGGACTTGGAGCAGGCAATGGAGGTTGGGTTGAGACTTCATGGGAAGATATTCAGCGAGATAAGGAATATTGGAAGAGACTACGTGAGTCTCTATAACGTGACGAGGGGATTCTTCGATGAGCATAAGGACTATCTATTCACTCTAGCCAAGAGGGAGGGGAAGCCAATACTTGTCCGCGTATTAAATGAGTCAAAGTATTACTGGGTGCTTAACGTTGAGTATCACATAATAGATCAATTAAAGAGACCCAGGGAGATAGCTACATTCCAGTTCGATATAGGCAATGCGCAGAGGTTCGGCATAAAGTACGTGGATGAGAGTAATCAGTTAAGGTACCCCGTCATAATACATACAGCGATACTTGGATCCGTTGAAAGATTCATTTTCGCGCTTCTGGATAAGGCCGCCATAGATGAGGAGGCCGGCAAAGTGCCGAGGCTACCCACATGGATCACGCCAATACAGGCCAGGGTTATACCTGTCTCCAGGGATTACATTAATGGCGCAATGGATATAGCAAAGAAACTGATTGAGAGCGGGATCAGGGCTGATGTGGATGATAGGGATGAAACCCTCAACAAGAAGATAAGGGACGCGGAGACCCAGTGGGTGCCCTATATAGTAATAATTGGGGATAGAGAATTAAAGACAGGAATCCTCAGCGTGAGGATCAGGGGCTCCGGCCAAGCATCGCTTAGCATTGATGAATTGATCGGCTCCATATCGAAGGAAGTAGAGGGTTACCCAAGGAGACCGCTGACGATGCCTATTTTGGTCAGCAAGAAGACCTTCATTAGTTAAGTTCCCGGCTTAGTCCAAGTATATTCCAGCCATTTCTATCCTGTGCCTCAATGATGCCCTCTCGTCCTCCGGGTATGATGCTATGAATCTCAGTATCTTCTTTTTATCTAATTGAATCGATGAATCCATTAATCTCTCGTTTAGTTCCTCCAGGAACTCCTCTGCATCATCGGTTGCCTCCTTCGCCTTCAGCACGACTAGGCCCTCCACCTTCATTGACTTGATCTCGACTCCATTTATCTTGGCCATGATGTGATCGCCCAATAATTCGTTCGGTATATACACATCTAGGGCGTTTTCCATTAAATCAACCCTAATCATTGCGTCCCCCGCCAGAACCTCTACGTACATGTTGCCGAATGCGGATGAACCGACGTCCCAATCATTTTCAGCGGCTATCCTCTCGAACTTATCTGGATTCATGAATGGACTCTCGCCCATTATGAATAGATCAATATCGTGAACATCCCAATAAATATTATACCCAATGGGGAGAACCATGCTTCCAATTAATTCGAAATCAATGCCATTGCTCCTCAAGGCATTGGCGACCCTGATTAGCGCATCAAAATACTTACTTAATTCCCCTCTCATGCATGGCGGATTACGGACCAGTATAAAAATTATGGCCTACAATTCAATTTAATGATGAATAAGACAGGCGTAAACTGCTCCACCCTCACGGACGGGGTCTCTGGGGTTAAAAGATGAAAGACAAGGAAAGTGGTTGAAGCATCTCCATTAAGTTCCCGCAATATGGCTACTATTATCGCAATTACTTTATCGTTTTTATTTCATCCAGTGCCTGGCTAAACGTTGATGCTAGATTCACGTTCTTATAGATTATTACTCCACGGTCGCTTATAAGGTAATAAATATCTGGGTAACCACCTGGGTTATATTTCTCCGTTGCTGCGAGATCAGCATAGCCAGCCATGAACCAGCGGGGCTGGCCTCCGAATCTCTGCATGAATTGGGGCAGCGGCATTCCCTGGTATCCTAAGTCATCATATGACTCCACCACTATCACCAATATCTTCTTCGCGGCAATAAGCGGGGCATAGTAATTAATGGTCTCTACTCCAGCCGCGCAACCGCTGCACCAAGTAGTTATGAAGCAGAGCAGGAATGTAGAGGCGGCCCAGGTATAGATAGCCGAGGGCTGTTGATGTGAATAAGTAATAATAGAGAAGAAAGATGAGGGGAATAGAGAATAGGAATAGTGCAATTAATCGCCGATCTGTTAGCGCTAGTTTCATGGCATTTATTATCTCGTTGAAGCTACTATATGGATTAAGACCCATGGCTAGTTACGTATCGCGTTTTCGTTATAAAGAATTGCTCGTAATTCAAAATATATGAACAACTGTTCAAGTAAATCATAATAAAAATATAATGCCGCCAACACCCTCACTGCAAGGAGCAATGCCTATTGTTCTCCATATTAATGATGCAATACATCCCGGTCTTAATTTGTGAAAAACACAATAATTCAATAGGCTAAAGTATAAATTGATGCGATACTTGATTTTGAGCAATGGAGCAATTATTGGGTTCTGTTGTGGATAAGTCGTTAGAGGCTGTCCTCAGGAAACTGGAGAGCGGGAAGAAACTGGGTTCAGAGGATTTGGTGATATTAATGATCGGAATGTTCAGGGAATCCAATAAGAGAATAGATGAGACCAATAAGAGGATTGATTCAGTGTTTGAGTCATTAAGTAAAAGCATAGAGGCAGTGAATGCTCGAATGGATGTGCTTTTTGAGACGGTGAATAATAGGGTGAATGAAGTTAAAAAAGACATGGATGCTAGGTTTGAGGCCGTTAATAATAGAATGAATGTCATGAATGATGCCCTAAACAACAGAATAAACGAGTTGGGCAACACGCTAAACAACAGAATAAACGAAACAAACAAGAGAATAGATGACCTAAGCAAAAGAATAGAAACAATGAACGACACGCTAAACAACAGAATAAACGAAACAAACAAGAGAATAGATCAATTATATGATCTACTTGGGAAGATATATGAGACCTTAATAGAACGGGCTCCGCGGCAACGCGATAAGTGATTCATGCGGTGAGACTTCAATGGAATAGCATTGTTTTTAAACCCTAAGTTGCGAGTTTCTTCTAGATGTCGAGTAGCGTTAGGGAGATTATACGTATAGGCAATACGGATCTCAACGGCAAGAAGTCTACGCTATACGCCATAGCCCGAATAAAGGGGATAGGGATCTCAACGGGAGTAGCCATTTGTCGATATCTTGGCATAGATCCTAGCCAAAAACTTGGTTCCTTGAATGATGAGCAATTAAAGAAGCTTGAGTGGGCCGTCAATAACGTATCATCAATAGTCCCGCGATGGTTCGTTAACCGAGCCAAGGATGTTGAGTCCGGCAAGGATATGCACCTAATAGGAGCCGATCTATTGTTATACGTGAGGAGGGATATAGATCTAGAGAGGAAGCTCAGAACATGGAAGGGCATTCGCCATAATTTGGGCCTTAAGGTGAGAGGTCAAAGAACTAGATCAACTGGTAGGCTGGGCGGCACTGTTGGAGTCGCGAAGAAGAAGGCAGTGCCAGGAGCAGGAGGAAGCAGCGGTGGTAAGTGATGGGCGATCCAAAGAAGTCCAGGAAAAAGTACATATACGGCAAGCCCAGGCGTACATGGAATGAGGAGCTATTAAGGGAGGAACTACAGTTAATGGGTGAGTATGGACTTCGAAACAAGAAGGAGCTTTGGCTCGCCAGATCACTGCTCAGGCGAACCAAGGAACGAGCGAGGGCATTGCTATCAATACCCTTCGAGGAAAGAGAGGAATTAGAGAATCAATTCAAGGAGAGACTATACAGGCAGGGATTAATCAATGATGTATCTGCACCGCTGGATAACGTGTTATCCCTAGATATAAGAGCAGTGCTGGATAGGAGGCTCCAGACCCTCGTAGTTAGGAGGGGATTAGCTAAGTCAATGTATCAAGCAAGGCAATTAATAACGCACGGCCATATAGCCGTTGCTGGGCGACGAATGACGTCCCCCGGCTACTTGGTTCCAAGGTCACTTGAGGACCAGATCGGTTATGCGCCAACATCCCCATTCATTAACGCCCCGCCCACGCAAGGCGAGGCAAAGGGTGAGGAGGCGAGGTAATCATGGCGGAGCAAGAAGAAGTACAGAAACAAGAGGAGCAGCAAGAAACAAGGAGGATTAGGGCCATACCGAACACTATTGCCCAAACAGTTAAGGGCATAAAGGTAGTCATAGCTGTAGGCAAGAAGAAGACCGCCATAGCGAAGGCCATTGTGAAGCAGGGAATTGGGAGGGTTAGGATTAATGGTGTTCCAGTGGAGATTTGGCCCATTGAGATGGCTAGGCTAAAAATGATGGAGCCCCTTACTCTAGCCGGGAAATTATCTAGCCAAGTTGATATCGATGTATCGGTGTCTGGCGGCGGCTTCATGGGGCAAGCATCGGCGGTAAGGATGGCTATTGCGAGGGGTTTACTGGAGTACTTCCAGGACCAGAATCTATATAGGTTGTTCAGCGTCTACGATGAATCCATGATAAAGGGAGACCATAGAAGGACTGAGCCCAAGAAGCCTGGGCTAAAGCATGCACGCAGCAAGAGGCAAAAAGCATACAGGTAAGCACAAATCAAATCAATCCTGAATCCTAAATTCATTCTCTAGGCTCCTAATGTCGTCATAGCTAATCATCCATCCAGAGGCGCCTAGATTCTCAATTACGTGGCTCCTCCGGGAGGCCCTTGGTATTGGGAATGCATTTTTCTGAATCAACCAATTCAATGCCACTTGAGCCGGTGTCTTGCCCATCTTCTCCCCGATCCTCCTAAGCGAAGCATTATTAGCTAGTTTCCCGTGCCCAAGGGGGTAATAGGCTAGGACCGCTATTCCTTCCTTGATGCAGTAGGGAAGTATATCCTTCTCTATCGATCTATTGGCTAGGCTATAGTTTAGTTGAACCGCCGCTAATTCATGCTTCTTTAGGGACGTGACTGCCTCCATTAATTGATCCATATTGAAATTGCTCACCCCTATATACAATGTTTTTCCGGCATCGACAAGTTTCTCCATGTTTTGCATTGCCTCCCGTATGGGGGTCCTCCCGGGGAAGTGTATCTGGTATAGATCCACATAATTAGTGCCAAGTCTTCTTAGGCTTCTATCTATTGCCTTACTCATCTTGCTCCAGGATAAATGCGTGGGCCAAACCTTGGTCGCTATGAATAATTCATCTCGTCGGCGATCCCTTATTGCCTCAGCCACGAGGGGCTCAGAGCCATATATCTCCGCCGTATCTATTAGATTAATTCCTCCATCCAGTCCAGCCCTTATGGCATCTATTTTCTCATTTCTATTCCTATATATTCCAATCCTCGAGAGCAATATCCATGCCGGGTCGTAATACGTACCCATTCCAATTACGGATACCTTTACCCCGGTCTTACCGAATTCCCTATACTCCATATAACGAGTTGAATTAATATGGGTAAAAGTTTTTCTCGCGAAATACCCAGCTATAGACATAGCTTTCTCCTTCCTTACCCATAACTATTGGTGCTCAACGAAGCATCAAGCACTAAGGCCTTGTCCACACTCCTAGGATTGTTTAATCATGTATTGAAGCATAATTAAGCCATACACTGCCTTGGTGAGCTACCCCGCCCTTAAGGGCTTCCCGCTTCCCCGCCCCGCCTTGCCCATCATCACGGGTAGTGGGCGGAGCTCCACGAGCGCTGCGGGCGGCTCCCGCATGCCTTGCCCATCGTAGGGCGTTGCACGCCTCTCACGCAACCTCAACTGGGCCTTTAATGCCCTCAACGCTCGTCGGTGTATGCTCTAAACCTAAACCCCACGATGGGCATCAGAAAAACATCACTAATAAAGTTATTTCCCCCCATCCCTGCCATAAATGGCGAGACTTCCCCCATGTATATAAAACGAATGACAAACCTCGCCCTTCAGGGCCGGGGATGAGGCCAGTTTGATGAACTCTCGCGATGCTGATAACGGAAACATCGCTTGAAGATGATGTGTCCCTGGGGATTGGGCCTTCACCATTTGGCGGAAATCAAATTAGTTAATTAACTCCAAATAATATTGGTTTTCAATGTTTAGAACCTTAAGTCTACCTACTTTCTGGTGCAGCATTCCTCCCCACTTAACTTTTATAATCCGGATAATTATGGGTTTGCCTTGATGTATAGGCTTTATGGCGTGATGAGCGGCATGCGCGGCTTAGAGGTCATGCTGTTGGTGATAATAGAGGAACTCTACGGTATTTACCCCTTCTCTGGAATATATGTGTTCTCATCATTATCGCTAGTGACCTTAACTCTATTCTTCGCAATGTTATCGCTCTTCGATTACCTTGTGGGCCCCATTAATGTAAAGATAGGAGTATTAATATTTATAATTGATATGGCGATCAATGCTTGGCTACTATACACTGAACTTGCTCAATTATACTCTGTCTACCTGGTCACGTTATTAGTGGTGCCGCTCTCTAACCTATTGGTGGATGCTCTTGCCTCCCTCGTCATAATGGAGGCTGGAAAACCCTAGATCCTTAAGGGGTGGACCTCGAGAACCGTGGAGTACCGTGCTAGTTTAATGAATGCTAATCTATTATGATAAAATGAACTGCGATTTTGCTCCTCAATTACTGAACTGGCTTCCTTCCCGCCTTGAGGGGCGAGGATTGTTGGCCATTTTATGATCCATAGCCTTCCTCAAGGCATTTTAGTCGCAATTCAGATACCATGAATGACGAGGATTGCGTTCTTCTTATAATTAAGGGCGGTTAGGTGAATGTCTTGGTGTTCCTATTTTTAACTATTTTGCATGTGTTTTTCGCTTGTAGTTTATCCATCTAATGTGTGAATTGCCTAAACTAATGCATTGATGCATGCTTGATTAATCGTCATTATAATAAGAGAAAGGTTTATAAATGGCTTGATATTTTCAAGCAAAAAGTTTAAAATGAGTGGAATGATGATGAACTCAAACTCCCAAGATTCGGGTTCGGGAAACGAGGGATCCGGGAAAACCCTTGATAAGTTCAAGATGCTACGCAACGGCAACGAGATGGAATTCGTCAAGGAGAGCGGAGAGAAGTTAGTATGCCCCAGCTGTGGCTCCACTACATTCATATATGACTTCGAGAATGGCCAAATAGTCTGCGCCAAGTGCGGTTATGTGCTGGAGGAGCATATTCTAGATCTTGGACCAGAGTGGAGGGCATTCACGCCTGAGGAGAGGGACTCAAGGGCTAGAACAGGTGGTCCAGTCAGTAGATTAACTAGCGAGGCATTAACCACAACCATAAATTGGACCACGAAGGACTATAGTGGTCGGGAGCTTGATATAAAGAGGAAACTAGAGGTTCTCAGGTTCAGGAAGTGGCAGCAAAGGGTCAGAATACAGACAAGCTATGAGAGGAACCTAGTGCAGGCAGAGAATGAGTTGAAGAGGGTCTCGTTCCAGTTAGGCATACCGAAGGCCTGCGAGGAGGAGGTAATGACTATATATAAGGACGTGCTAGAGAAGGGACTAGTTAGGGGGCGAAGCGTTGAGGCAATAATCTCGGCGTGCCTATACATGGCATGCAGGAAAATAGGGACCCCGAGAAGTCTTGACGAGATATCCCAATTCACGAGGGCATCAAGGAAGGAGGTGGCCAGGTGCTTCAGGTTAATAGCTAGGGAGCTTGGAGTGAGGCTTCCCCTCAGCGACCCGAAGCAATACGTGCCTAAGATAGTGGAGCAATTACGGCTCGGCGGCGAAATACAGAGAGAGGCCCTCAAGATACTTGATGAGGCCAAGAAGAAGGGATTAACGGCTGGGAAAGACCCCGCTGGATTGGCTGCTGCAGCCGTATACATAGCATCGCTACTCAAGGGCGAGGTCAGGACGCAGAAGGAGGTTGCCCAGGCGGCTCAAGTAACCGAGGTTACGGTTAGGAATAGGTATAAGGAATTAGCTAAGGAGTTAAGCATAAAGATACCCATTAAGTAATTTATTCATGCATATTCCCGGGATCAAATACAAACATTCCTGTTTTTTATGCAGTATAGATAGGGAGCACCTCGTTAAGTCGGCTTCAATGTATAGCGTTAAGGTTAATCCAAAGCCATTCAATAATGGCCACATAATCATCATTAGTAACGAACATAAGCCCCTCATGGCTTTATCCCAGGAGGAGCTCTACGCCATGCTGAAGGAGACCGCAACAATGATGAGGGCACTGCGACACATATATAACCCGCAGGGATTCAATGTGGGGATAATGAATAAGCCGCATGCAGCGATTCACGTGATTCCAAGGTGGAGCGGAGACGTTAGTTTCGTCACTGTGGTGTTCGGCGCCAAGCCTATACCCGAGCTCCCCAGTAGGACCCGGGATGCCTTGATTCATGAATTGGGTGGGAATCAATGATTGTGTCCTTAATAATCGATATGTTATTCTCAGTAATCATACTAATAATGGCATTTGGCGTCTTCAATGGATTAATATATGATTATAAGCTTCTCTCATCGCTTTCCCACTTACTTAACAAGAATATAAAGGCAAAACTGATGGGGGGTTCACTTGATTTGTCATTCATTTCATCATTAATACACGGCTCAAAAATACTGAGCGTTTACCTTGATGAGCCGGAGTATGGAAGCACATTCACGGAGGGAGAGAAGGCTACAGTGAAGCTAAGCATGAGCGTCATGGGAAAAAAGGAAATAATGCTTAACATGCGGGTACAGGTAAACGGCAAGCTAGATTCATATATAACTAATAAGCGAATGAAGATAATAATCGAGTGAATAGAGGGCATGCCTCAATAACCGTGAGTCAATGATATTTACTTCGTTATGGCAAACATGGAGGACCATCGTGATCCGGCACGAGTCCACCTATGAACCCAATTAGTCTTCACCTTACTTTTCCTATCCTCCCACCATAAAGGAACCCGCTATTTTTATCAATTTTTCCTAGAACCCAATGATTCTCCATATGTTGATCTCTAGGAAATGGAGGGGGGCCGACCACCCACAATGCCAGGGGAGGGGAAGGAACGAGCAGCACCCATGAAAGGGGCGCTAATCCTCTAGGCCTCGGGTAACCCTCGCCAAATGATGGGAAGAAGGCCAGTAGGGGTTTTCTTGTTCATATATAAAGATTTATATAGCTCGGCTTCTTCGCATATAATTATGTCCGATGATAAGGTTCACGTGAATGTACAGAATCAGCAGGGCAAGTCAGCGGCGCCCAGCGCGATAAAGTTAAGTAAGACTGATTCATTGAAGAAGGTTAAGTTAAAGATAGCCGTGATGAGCGGTAAGGGAGGCGTTGGCAAAAGCTTTGTGACCATGTCGCTAGCGGTCGGGTTCGCGCTTAGGGGGCTTAAGGTTGGCATACTTGATGCTGATATATATGGACCAACTATGCCGAAATTACTTGGATTAACCAATACATCGCTTTACTTAGATGATAAGAGGCAAGTAATAATACCGGCGGTGGGTCCCCTCGGCATTAAGGTTGTCTCCATGGATTTCCTGCTTCCCTCAGAAGAGACGGCGGTAGTGTGGAGAGGCGCATTGGTGGCGAAGGCGGTGGATGATTTCCTCAGCAATGTAGATTGGGGCGAGTTAGATGTTCTACTCATAGATCTCCCGCCGGGAACCGGGGATGCGCCCCTAACTATGGCCCAAATGCTGAGCGATCAAATGACGGGCAGCATAATAGTAACTATACCAAGCGATGTCTCACTCAGGATAGTGAAGAAATCCATAGACTTCTCAAAGAAACTCAAGATACCCATAATAGGGATAGTGGAGAATATGTGCTGCTTCACATGCCCGGAGAGCGGAAAGTCATATAACATATTTGGGAAGAATATAGGGGAGGATATGGCTAAACAAGAGGGATTGAAATTCTTGGGCCGCATACCCATGGATCCCAGGATAAGTGAATCCAACGATGCTGGCGTCCCCTTCCTACTGAAGTACCCGGACATAGAGGCTACCCAGAGCGTTATGAACATAGTTAATGAAGTGCTTGAGATGAATAAAGACAAGTTGAGCGGGCAGCAGAAAAAGACGCTGAGCTTAATGAAGCTGCCCGGGGAAGAAGAGGAGCAGTAATTCCTTCCTAAACCATAAAGCCCCAAATCAACTTATTCACTTGCCGAGGAATGTCTTTAGAAGCGTTATTGCGTAACTTGGCTCCATATCCAAATGCTTCAGAAGAATCAGCAAAAGATTTGAATAGAGGCTGCCACCCATGAAGCCCCTCATTAAGAAATAGGCCGCAGCATCCTCGCCGCACATGGCTACCGCCTCCATTGCTTGAAGTGCGCTCAGCGTTGCATAGACGCCGGCATCAACCCCTACCTGCACCCACTCGGTTAGGGGGCCATCTATATACTTACTGGCCTTCTCCGCTGGGGTCAGCTTTGGATCGCCAACTATGGCGGCTACCTCTGGCTGTATCTTCCTAATGAATGCCAGCAATTCATCGAGCCGCCCAGCCGCATCTGGAAACAATTTCTTGAATCTAGTGACTGCGCGCTCGGTTATGGTTGCGTAATTAGCGGCGGCGCACTGAGTTGCTTTAGTGTTAACCACGTTCTCTATTAGTTTTGATAGGAACATTCCCTCCTTAGTATCCATGGATATATGTTATAATTTTAACATTTTAAAGCATTATCCTATATTGATATTATATTGATATTATTAATAATTATCATCATGATATGTTTTATTTATTAATTATTAATAATTTAATTAAATATTGGTACCGCACATAAATGAGGGGGCAAGCCTTTAATCGCCTAATTAATTGGCTTTTACCCGTGAATCCATACATAGAGCTAGCCAGGCCGGAGCACGGCATAATAGCTGGAATAGCCTCGGTCTCCGCCTACATATTTAGCGGGGGCCACAATCCAATCGTATCGCTGTCGCTGTTTATTTCAGCATTCGCCGCCGAGGCGTTCCTATTCATAACAAATGACTTGCTTAACATAGCTGAGGACTCCATCAATAGGCCAAATGCGCCCCTAGTGAGTGGAAAAGCAAGAAGAAGAATCGCGGCGGCATCATCGCTGGCATTCTTAATTGCGTCGATAATTCCCATGCTGATCCTCATTATGCTGCGATTAATTAGTGGGTTACCGCTGATTGTATTGTCTATTGCGTTATTGCTGGGTTTTTACTATAATTGGAGGGGGAAGAGGATTCTGGTGATTAATAACTTGATAATAGCCATAGTGACTCCATTAACCTATATATATGGCTTGACTTGCGCTAATCCGTCCCCCAACGACACCAACATAATGCTGCTGCTCTTCATGACATCCATGGTGGCCACCATGGGGCGGGAAATAATTAAGGGAGCCATTGATGCCGTAGGCGACTCTAGGGTAGGCATAAAAACAGTGGCCACTGAACTGGGGATGCGGGCCGCGAATGAAGCTGGGTTATTGATGACCGTGGCCGCAGTCGTGATATCGATTCCCCTAATGCTTGCATCATTGGACGCATCGGCATACATATTCGTTGTCTCCATAATTATCACGGATATCATAATGATTTACTGCATGATTCTCTTGATTAAGGGCAACCTAGAGGGCTATAGGAGAAACACGCTGCTTGGAATGAGCATAACTCTGCTCGGCCTACTTATCAATGCATTGATAAAGTGAGCATTGATCCCTACTAAGGTCCGTCGCACTCCTTAATGACGTCACGTATAATGGATAAACCAATCCTCGCGATCTCCCTATTAATGGATCCTAGTCCAATCCTAATTCCTTGCCTTAAGCCGAAGTATTCTCCGGGCACCACCATGACGCCGCGACTAAGGAGTTTATTAGCTAGTTCCATCCCGCTCAGCCCACAACTTGGCTTAGCGAATGCTATCGGCATATCCGGCACATAACTCAGCTCCACCGATTTCAATTCCTTTATCGAGCCCATTAATTCCTCCCTATTGCCCCTAATGATGCTCAGATTCCTGTTCCTAACCCACTCCCTATTACTAACCAATATCGCGGCATACTTGGCCTCCAAGTCAAGGGGACCAGGACTAATTAGGTCACTTATGCCGCTCATTTCCCTTAAAATAGCGGGATCCCCAATCACCCACCCAACCTTTACTCCATTCATCGTGTAGAACTTTGAGGTGCTAAGGGTGAATATCATGTTGCGGAACCAGAGACGCGGCGATTTATTCACGAAGTCCAGGAATATTGAGTCCAGCACAGCATATGATCCACGCCTCTCAAGTGCCTCCTCCAACTCAAATAACGCCTTTTCCCCAATGAAGCTGCCCGTTGGATTATTTGGATTCGACAAGAAGAGGAGGCCATGAGGAGGAACTTGAAATGCATCGCTGATCTCCACGGTTTTAATGCCGAGGAAGCCCGGCAAGACTCGAATCGGTTCATACTCGGGCACCTGAATCGCCACTGAATCAATTTTTCCGCGCATTGCCGCTAAGGCGAGGAAATTACCTTCCTGAGTGCCGTGAACCAACATGACTCCATTATCCTCAGCACCATACGCATTACGTATTATATCAATTACATCCCCGGGCCTCCCCATTTCCTCAATGCTGCTTGGTTCCAGGAGAATCATGCCGCTGCTAGATAAGTTATATGGAGCAGAGTGGGTTCTTAACCACTTGAAGTGCTGAATCTCCATGGGTGCTTCGGGGGCGGTTTATTTTAATGTTTTTGGATTCTCCATGCACAATACTTATAAGTAGGATAATTATCCTATACTTCCATGAATGAAGCCGATAAATACGATTATGATGCCATCTATAAGGCAGCGGAGGGACTACTCTGCATGAGGCGATTCAAAGAAGCCCTCTCACTATACGAGCTAGTGGTGAAGGCTTGGCCTAACCACGCCGGTGCATGGCATGGATTAGCCATTTGCCTGGAGAGAACAGGCAAAGAAAGCGAAAGCAAGGCGGCCTACGAAAGGGCACTACTCCTCCACTTAAAGGATGGAAACGCCAGGGCACTGCTCTGGGGCGGCTGGGCCGCCATGAAGCTGGGTCGCTTTGATGAAGCTTACCGATTAATTAAGCAATCCATAGAACTGGATCCAGCCTATCCATATGCTTGGCACAGCATTGCCGTGGCTGCACGCAAGATCGGTAAAATAAGCGAAGCTGAGCAAGCCATGGATAAGTATAGGGAAATGGTTAGGGAAAAACCATATGATAAGAGGGAATGCGAGGGAGCAAGAATGATTAGGGAAGCCCTGGAATCAACCGATGAGGAAACGATGCGGGCAATAATGATTGCTGCGAAAGACGCGAGTTGCTAGCCGCTCAATGAATTAACAACATCTATTATTGTTGGCCTACGCATTGGGTCTGGATCCAGGCACCTCATTATGAGAATCTCCATGTTGGGGGGCACGCCGAGATCCCTTAAATTAATGATTGGCGGAGACGCATTGCTTAACCTATATGCCTGCGGATTAATCCCGGTCAGCATCTCATACATTATGAGCCCCAATGAATAAATATCAGACCTATCAGTTGCCTGCCTACCCCTTAAAACCTCCGGCGCCGCATATGTAGCGGAGAATTGAGACACCAATAAGTAACCCCCCGTGGCTATCTTGGATGCACCGAGATCCCCTATCTTGACAATGCCATGATCCTCGCCGAACAATATGTTCTCCGGCTTCAAATCCAGGTGTAGGCGACCCATCGAGTGAAGCTCCTGCAGCGCCAACGCTATCTCCCTAGCAATGTAAATCGCCTCCTCCACGCTCAGTCGGCCGCGCTCCCTCAAGTAATGCCTAAGGGATCCGCCCTTCATGTACTCCATAACTATATAAGGAGGATCCCTTAAGTACTGCTCTAGATCCTTATAAGGCAACTCCTCATCGGGAGGTATGTGAACCTCGTATACCTTGACTATCCTAGGCGAATCAATTAGTAGGTAATTACTCATTTCCCTCTTGAATGATTGAATTATATTGGGATTAGATGCGAGGGGATTACCCCTTGAATCCTTCTCCTTAAGTACCTTTATGGCATACACGGACCCCCTCTCATCCAATCCCCGCAAGACATAGCTAAACCCACCCGCAGCCACGATACCATCTATATAATACCTACCGTTTAACCATGCATGAAGCCAGGAGCGGGGAGGCTCAAGCCCCTTATTATAGGTTGTCTTCCGAAAGCCTAGGGCAACCATTAACTGAGTTAAAGCCACGTACTGCGCAATGCCCAGCGGGATTGAAGCAGCGAAGACCAGGAGCGGGGCCCCTATCTTAAGCAGTGACTGCCTGGATCCAATCATCGCCAATGCAGCTGGTATTGCTGCATCTATCACAACAGCGGGGGTTATCAGGTGCATGAAGGCGGCAAGCAGGGCAATGATCTCTATCGCGAGCGAGGCGGCAAGCAAGTAATTATTGCTGACCGTCTCATGCTTACCCCGGCGCCATGCATTTAAGGCAGCGGTGTATATTGCTATGGCCATTGCCACTATGAAAATAATATATGGCAACCCAGTTATTAATCGCGTAAATATCACCGCAGCGACTGTTAATAATGTGGCCAACAGCATCTTAATCGCCCTATTAAAGATGAGAAGCTCAACCAGTAAAATGATTACTCCACCCGTCACAACTGCCAACTTGTAGTCGCTTGCCATTATTATGTTAATCATGAGAAAGCTAATCGATATCCCAACCAGTAGGCTATCCATGCTTGACCCAGTAACCATAATAGCCACTAGGGCTATTGATGCTGCCGCCACGGCTAAGTCAAGAAGCGGTGCCCCACTAACTAATCCAACTCCAATCCCCAGTACCAGCGATGATGCGGTGGAGACTATTTTATCCTCTAGATTCACGGATTCGATGTAATTAATGGTTTTATAAAAATAGAGGTTCAACGCGCCTCGCCCTTACATGCATGTCCATCTATTGTTGGCGAATACGGCTTAGGGGCGTAAAATTTATATATATGTTACTTGATTAGTTATCTATGGCTGTTTCAGCTAGGCTAGATGCAATGCTTGACGGGTTGCTGCGGGATCTTGGAGGGGATGGGGTTGGAGCCATCCTAGTGAGGAGGGATGGACTCCCCGTGGCGCAAAGATTCCCGCCAAACATAGATACAAAGACCGTGGCAGCATTAAGCATGCTGGCCGCCGGCGCATTAAGGAGGCTAGGCGCCGATAGCAAGTTAGGGGATCTAGAGTACGCCTTAATACACTACACGGGGTACATGGCTTACCTGGATTACGTAACGCCGGACATTGCTCTAATTGCCGTAGTGAATAGGAACGCCAACCTAGGTCTGCTACTGCTGGTGACTGATCAATACATAAATCAAATAAAGCAAGCCATGAGCATTCAATAAAACCACCACAACATTACAAATATTATTCAATTCATAATTATCCTGACCCAAATCCACTAAAGATGATGGACCTCGCTCTTTAGGATGGGGGGTCAGTTTAACAAATAGGGAAGAATTATTTTGAATTAGTGGGGATGCCCCCATTCCTAATAGTGGGGGTAATTCACGTGTGTTTTACCAAACGACGTATGATATGTTTAGGGAGTCGCTTGCTGCCCGGATTTCGTTATCCTCATCATCTGTGATGCTCCATCCAGCAGCGCCCGCATTGCTTAGGGCTTGTTCCGGATTCTTGGCGCCCGGTATAGGTATTACGCCCCGCCGAATCAACCAATTCAGGGCGACTTGGCCCGGCGTTTTTCCATGTTTCTCCCCTATCTCCCTTAATACATTGACTAGCTTCATCACTTGCCGAGCATTCTCTGGAGCATAAAGTGGATCATTTGACCTAACATCCGTGAATTTAGGCAAGTTCTCCGGAGTATACTTGCCGGTTAATAATCCCTTGGCGAGGGGACTCCAAGCAATCACCTGTATACCATTCTGCGATGCATATGGAAGTAGTTCCTTCTCCGCATCCCTCTCAACCAAGTTATATCTGTTCTGGGTGGTAACTATGTCGGTGATGGATAAGCAGTGCCTCGCCTCGTCTAGGAGCTTGACCGGGAAATTGCTTACACCGATGTGCCTAATTAAGCCCTCCTTAACCAATTTCTCAAGAGTCTTCATGTACTCGCAGGTGGGGACATTATGCCAGCAGGGGGGCCAATGCACCTGCAGAATATCTATTGCATCAACGCCAAGCCTCTCCCTGCTTCTCTGAACCGCCTTAACCACATCGCTGGCCCTCAGAAAGTCGCCGGGCACCTTGGTTGCTATTATGACGCGCTCGCGAGCGCCTAATTCACGTATGGCTTTCCCAACATGCGTCTCGCTTGTCCCTCTGCCGTACACGGCGGCGGTATCTACTAGATTTATGCCTGCCTCTAATGCTGCCGATATGGTTTTCCTGGCGGCCTCATAATCAAGAACTCCCCAAGCATCGCTGAATTGCCAAGCCCCAAGACCTACCTTTGATACCTTTATCCCAGTCCTACCTAAATCCCTATACTCCATACTCCCCGCAATTCCCCAAATAATATAAATGTGGCGTTGCAGAGCAGGAATTACCCTTCACACTAGAGTTAAGAATTGCCCTTCTTCCCAACCTTTAAGGGAGGAGACTTATCGCTCTCTTTTATTAAGGCTTAATCCAGCGATTAATTTGTGGCAAGCATAATGCCTTCCAGCTTCTTCATTACGTCCTCAATATAGTGATCGACCTCGTATGGCTCCACGCCGGCTCGCCTCGCATTCTCCTTAACTATCTCCATCACCACATCATACTTCTTATACTTATCATTTAATTCCTTCCACCGTATACCCTTAAGCGCATTAGCAAGCCTCGCGTTATAGGGCAAAACACCCTTCAGCATTAGAACCGCTATAATGGGGTACCCCATGTAGCCCTTATAAGTGGTCCCATTATCCGTGCTATCGGCAATCCCCCTCTCCAGATCCACGTAAACCTTATACTTACGCACGCCATCACTTGATGTAGCGATGTAGTTATGATCATCCAACTGCTTTATCCTGCCATCAGCAATTGAACCAAGGGCCTCCAGCACCTTTATCCTCGGCGGCAACCTAAGCCTCATCAACAACAACGAAACAAGCCCCAATTAATACTTTATTCCTCCTCCCCTCGCTCGACCATAGGGAGACCCCACCAATGAGGAGACCCCTCATTTCCGCTATATTACCAGGGAAGCACTTAAAGCCTCGCGCTATAGGGCGGGAAGGAAGACCAGAAGGCTTTACGAAAATCTTTAAAACACGGCATTCAACAACCGCGAGGAAGCGGGGGTACCCGAGCATGGTCAAAGGGGGCGGGTTCAGGTCCCGTTGGCGTAGGCCTGCGTGGGTTCAAATCCCACCCCCCGCACCAGAAGAAAGCCTTAATATCTGAATTCACGTTTTTATGATATGTGTTTTAAAATTGAACAAGTGAACCACTCCCATTATGAAAACCCATTCAACTAAATTTAATCGACAGCCCAACTTTGCTTTATTAGAGGATGGCCATCATTTCTCGTAATAATTCATGTTAATTAATAAAATAGTATCATTAAATCGTTAAATTATTAAATGTTTATTAATTTAATAATATAACTATGATTTTATTAATTAACATGTGATTTCTACATTTACAGTAAAACTTAAAAACTAGGACAATAGCCTATTGTTATGTCCAATCAACCACAGAATCCGGCCTTAGGCAGCATAAGAACGGAGCTGCTTGTGGGCTTAATATTCGCGATCCTGGCGCTGATAGGCTTCCTAATAGCTACAATCATGGCAATAGTGCCCTTCTTCTATGTAGTCGCTTCTGGCGCTCCCGGCACGTTAATCATAGGCGTGTTTATTATATATGGCATTATTTTCCTTATATTCTTCATTATCTCCATAGTGGTCACCGTGAGGATTTATAAGATGTATAAGGCAGCCAATGCCGGTGACGTAGCTACCCTGAAGTCGATGAACTCCATTGCCTGGGGCATAATCGCCCTAATATTCAGCGGATTAATACCGGGAATAATGCTCCTAATAGCCCACGGCACAATACAGCAACTACAATAGCTCCATCCAATTTACGCTAATATTCTCAAATCCACTGACCTCCTCCCCGCCCTAAAGGGCGAGGTTTGCCGATCGTTTTATCATTAAATCCATCACTGGATGCATTATGAGGGGCAATTAATTTCAATAATGAGTATGACCAATGGGAGGTAGTCGAGTGTTATGCATAGGTATCTATATTGGGTAGGGGCGTTGCTGTTGAGGAGGAGCCCCGCTTAACTAGGTCTATTATCTTAATAGCGTTATGCCTGGAGAGGAATCTATTATTATTGCCGCAGTATGGAGAGTAAATGCACTTGGGGCAACCATCCTCGCAATTACAGGTAGACACTATCTCGCCCGCCATCCTCAATGCATCCCCTAACCTATCCATGAGGAGCCTCGTTACGCCGGAACCACCGGGGTGCGCGTCATATATCACGACGTGGCCAGTCGGCAGAGAGACGCCGCCCATATCCGTTGGCGCCGCATTAACAACTAGTTCCCCGGCGGATATTAATACGTGCTCAACCGCGTGATACGCCTTAGCGCTCTCCAGCATATTCTTCGCCTCGAAGTTGGAGAATTGGTACTGGGGTAGGTAAAGAACTAGTCCCCTCGTCCTGAAGCCGTAGGATACGGGCTCAATGGCTTCCTCCCCAAGCGAGGTATCCCTCCCAAGGCCTCTCTTAACGAAGCCCACCACTGTCTCAGTGATCTCCAGTTCAGCGTAGTGAACCGGGGTCTCCATTAATTTGGTTTCCTCAATGATCCTCACGACGCGGGGAAACGTGGTGTAGAGGGGCTTAGTGGTGAAGCCCGCATTAGTTGGCTTAACTATTGCCAACCTTAAGTCAAGCCTCAGATCCAGAACCTCATATGCGCGGCCGCCATGCAGGTAAATAGCTCCCTTATGGAGCTCCCGCAGCGCCATGGGTAATTCCCTATATCCCAGCGTGTGGTTCCCGCTCCTTATCTTAACCACATCCCCACTGCCCCTAATCGTCACAAAGCGGCGCAGTAATTGTCTCCCCAGAAGCGTTGGAATCACTCGCTCACTCCTCACCGCAACCAATCCGCGCCCAATTAATTCATCAATAACGCCAAGCTCGAATTCATTCAAGTCGCCCAGCGTTAAGTCACTCTCAATCGAGGCAGCGAGCAGGTGAAGCGACGCTATATCACTATTATTGGGTTCACTATACATTGGTTCAGGGCTCCTCCCATAAAACTCGGCTGGGTGCCTGGCGTAATAAGTGCTCATTGGATCATCGCCCAATACCTGGATAACGTAGGATAATTGCCCCATCCTGCCCGCCCTACCGCTCCTCTGCATGTACTTCGAGAAGCTGGGCGGAGTAGTTGCAAGCACCACGGCATCAATGCTCCCCACATCAATCCCCAGCTCCAGCGTTGGAGTGGCTAGGAGCGCGCGTACCTTGCCGGCCTTGAAGTCATCCTCCGCCTCATGCCTCTCCTCAACGCTTAACCCAGCCCTGTGAACCCGTGCCTGGCTCCCCCACTTCCCCTTATCCAGAATAAGCTTAGCCAGCTCCACTAGCCTATGGCTATCGGCGAACATTATGCAGGACATGCCTGCCTCCAGGCACCGCTCGATCACTCTAGTGGCTGCCTGTAACCTACTTACCCCAATGGGCTTAATCAAGACATGCCTCACCACGCCTCGACGGCGTTGAGGCCCCTGAACCAGGGAAGCGGGTTCCCCTATTATGCGGGTAAAGTGCTCCAGCGGGTTCCCAATAGTGGCCGTGGCCGCAATGAATCTAAGCCCTGGATTCACTCGCTTCATCCTCCTAATCAAGTAATACGCATGGGTCCCAAGAACGCCATTATATATGTGAAACTCATCCAGGACCACGTACCTTACCTGGCTTAATGCCAGCCTAAACTCCGCCACGTGCTGCATGGCTACATTTATCATATCTGGATTAGTTAAGATGAGGGGAGCAGTGCCTCCATACACGGCCGCGCGCTCCTCGTTGGGGGAGTCACCATCATAGACCGCGGCCTTGGCGCCCATGGCCATGAGCAAGGGATTGAGGCGGCGTCCCTGGTCCCGCGCCAATGCCTTAGTTGGGTAAATCAGCATATGCCTCTCCCCATTTCTCAATGATCTATGTATGAGGGGAATTATGAAGGCCTCGGTCTTGCCTGTGCCAGTGGGGGACACTATTATGGTGTTTTCCCCATTTATTATCCTCTCAATGGCTTCGACCTGATGCCTATAGAGCCCCTTAATGCCGAGCCCCAGCAATGCATTCCTTATGCGTGGATCCAGTTCTACACTGCTTAGATCCATTAATTGCTCGTCCTCCCCCTTCTCCTCAGTGACGAAGAGAACCTGGAGACCCTTGTCCTGTATTGATCGAATAAATGAATCCTCCCTCAGGAACCGCGCTAGGTCTAGGCGTCTTTGAATGTGAACCACCTGGATGGCACTACTTGAGCGGCTGCGTTCCTTAAATACTTTAAATTAGTTAAGGCGCGCGCCCTTAACTTATTTACGTCGCTGACCTCGGTGACTCGCCCGTGAAGAAGCGGCACTAACCTGCCTTGGCACTTGGGGCACTTCTTCATGATTGACTCGCTCTCGTAATCGATGTAGCAGGACCTGCACCTATAGAGATTAATGGGGCGCGCCGGGGATATGGAGAGGCTTGACACTAGCCCGAGGGGATTAATTAGGAGTCCATCCACGGAGTCGCGGATTGCCTCCGCTTCCTTCTTATTTCTCCTCAATGCATCTAGAGTCGTCTCAACCAATACAATCGCATTGGGATTAATGGGGTAAATCACATCCATTAAGGCGCTCCTTAATTCCTTGAGGGAAATAGCTGTGCGCATTCTTATGATGACGCCTTTACTGGATGAATCGAAGTCGCGAATGTGCTTGAAGTCGCCCATCCTCATGAGGGGAAGCCCAACATTTGGTTCAATGCCGCTCGGCACGTCGCTGAGAACCCCATCCAAGCCCCCGGATACTCCTGCCCTAACTGAGTCGCTCCAGGGCCACGCCAATTGGGATAAGTAAACATAGATCGGCAGGCCGCTCATCATCTTGGCATAGAGGATGATCGATGCGGTTGATATGGCCACGTTTAGTTTAAGCAGCATGCCATACACCGCTTCCCACTTCGGATCTTTCAGTACAGCAATGGGTTCCCCCTCAAACACCGGTGTCCCATCATCAATTGATAGAGTCGGGGATAACTCGCGTAGAATCCAGGAACCAGACGCAACGCACCAGGGATTAATGCACTCATCCAGCTTGATCCAGTACTCCACGGGAAACAAGCGGTAACTCCGCTTAATTAATATAGCACTTCATTACCTGGCCGCCTCGACATAAATATTTCCAAGTGGAAAGACCGCATCAGGCAATGGCCTTATCATATATTGACCGTTATCTCGACTTCACTCCCATCAATTAAGCCAAGGGTTTCCCGCAGATTCTTCTCGGCAACTATTTCAACGACCTCGGGCCCATGATGCGTGCGCTCAATTATCAGCATTGCGCATGGAATGCCGCTTATGCTGCACTTAAAGCACTTGACTGAGCCATACGACCTACTGCCGTTCCTGAATCCCTCAATTATTATGCCGGGCAGCTTCTCCAAGTATATTCTCTCCCTTATGTATTCATCATTTATCTTCACGTTTAATGTGCCTGGGTATGGATTTATGCCTAGCCTCTCCACGAATTGCTTCCTATATCCCTCAAGGCTCATATAGAACCTGCCCTCCCCAAGCCCGGATACGACTCGACCCCTCAATATCACGGTTAGTGATTGGCCAAGGTACTGGCCGATCAGGGTTATCACTTGCTTCAATAACTCGCTTCCCTTGGGGGTTAATCTTACCTCTATCTTATCGCCGGGTGACCTACTTATTATGCCGTCTGACTCCAGTTTCCTAAGTATCTTAGACAAGTTTTGAGGCGTCGTGCCTAGCTGAGCAGCTACCTTCGTTATGTTTATCTGCCTTGACTCCACATCATTGACTCCATTCATTATCAACATCAATAAGTAAGGTATCTTACGTAGATCCCTATACTCCATATGCACAGCACTAACCACGGAAGCGGCACTCAACATCCCCCTTTTTAACTGAGGCGGCTATTACGCATTGAGCACACGAGTGAATCGCCCAGCCCATAGGGGGCTCTGCGAATCTTCAACTAACGCCCATATCTATCCGTCACTCATCCCAGATGCATGCCTCTCACCTCCTCCCCAGGCCTAAAGGGCGAGGTTTGTCGTTCTTATCATTGATGCGAGTTATGTTCATGCACATGAGCGGCTCAAAACGGTTCCCGGGATCCTAAGGTGCTAGTGCCTATATATTTCCGGGTTGAGGGGTTACGTCGTGTTTTGCTCAACTATCCTGAGGTACCTATTTCCCTTATAGAAAGCTATATCCCCGCTGGGGGGAGTCGCGTTTCCGGGCACACAAATCATTTTAGCGGCGCTGGCTCTATGAACTAGCTTAACGACGTATCTTGAGTCTAGGTAACTCAGGATCTGGCAGATCCTGTGAATCAATACTAGGTTATCGCTGAGCATGAACTCGTATTGCCGGGACCTAGATAAGGCCGAGAGCATTTTTGAGATAGTTGACTTAACTAGATCGATATAGGGCTTCGCAATCCTGTTTAACTCATCATCTAGCAGCGAGGGGGATCGCCACGCATTCATTAGGAGAAGCAGCGGGAGTCGCGGCATTTTTCCCTCCTCTGTATCATTTGAATTAAGGGCCATATGCGCCTCGACCAATAGGTATAGCTTGGCCAGGTTTATATTGCCTAACCACATTGATGGCACCAATATATAATCCATGTATGTGCTTGTGAATTCATTGGGTAACCTGGAGAGCAGGACGCGAAGCACCTCCATTGATTGGCCGCTCGCGTTGACCTCGTTCATTATGAGGGGCCAGAGACTTAGTCCAGGCTCATTGCTTGAGATGGAGAACGCGACTGGCACGTTTGACCTAGTCAGGTTCTTATCTATCTTCTGGAAACGCGTTAATGCGGCGTAGGGTGAGTCATCATCCAGGGTTTTGCCGATGAGGGCTAGGGTGGCTACTTTATCCCCTATTCCCCCTAAGTACTGTAGCTGCGTCCAATCATGGAGTTTGACATTGCTTGGCGCTTCTATCTTGAAGCGGGGGGAAATATCGGTGATGTATATTATGAGCGATGAGTCTGACGCGCTTAGTCTCGGCACATTATTCTCGAGCCCAATGAGCACTGATGCCTTATATAGATTAAGTAATTCAGCGATTCTCCTGCTGTTGATCGATAATGAGAATGTGAAGTGGGTTTCCAGGCCGAGCACGTACCTGTTAAGAAGAATTGAGAAGCCGAGGAGGGCGTCGTGAGTGGTGGGCGCTGTAACTATCAATAAAGGATCGCTGCTCCTCAGTAGCGTTGACTCATCGAGGGGCTGCATGTCATACAGCTATTGAGAATTTCTCTGGAGAGTACTGGAAGTCGCTTGATAATCGGCCTATGCCCTTATAGTATCTTATTAATCGGCGGATCTTGGACTCAGTCAGTATTAGCCCCTTCTTTGCCGACATGTCCTTGGGGTGCTCATCCAAGTGCCTCCTTATCTTTAGGGCCTTCTTTATTAGGGACATTAAGTCCTCCGGTATGTCCGGCGTTAATTTATTCTTCTCGAGGACCTTGGTTATGCTTCGGCCGGTCACTGGCTTGGCTAGTGGAATGCCGTATTGATCCCTCAGGATTATGCCTATCTGGGATGGAGTGAAGCCCCTCCTATATAATTCAACTATTAATTGCTCGGTCTCATCCGAGGTGTATTTCAACCACTGAGGCGGCGATTTGTTGGGGGGCCTCGTGGAACCGCTGCTTCCTCTCTTGTGTCTAGATCTATGAGGCATACTTAGACGGAACCCTCAGATAATCGTTTATAAATTTAGAGGTTAAGTGGATTGAACATAAAAAGCCATCTAGGCAGCGAGCGTCTCATCTAATTGATCCACATAAATAGTGGCCGAGTCAAGCATATCAAAATTAAACACGCTGTACGATATATCGTACCCATACCCATAAAACCTAATCAAGATAACGGCTAAAGCCACTCCGGCAAAGTATAGGAGGCCCGAGGCTACGAAGTAGATATTTGTTAATATGGTTATGGATCCGCTTGATGCAGCCACGGTGACCGGCATTGGAATAAGCAAAACCACGGCGGAGGCAACCAATATTATCGGCATTAAGAGAAGCGGCTGATCACGCATCTTATCCACTACGCTGCTCCACGATGATTTCCTCCTAATATATGAATAAAGATAAACGGATAGGGAGAGCCCAATAACGTCGAGGAGAAGCGAGGTCATCCTCAACTCGAAGAAGAGCGGCGTTAGGGTTATTGACGCGGAGCCCGAAGCAGCATTAATCACTACTTGGCCTAACAATGAGGAGGACACGAATTCGCCTGAATGAATGTAGCTGGACTCCACGGTCACAATTATTGGCTCCAAGTAATTAGCCAGAAGCAGCGATGATCCGGCAATCAATGCGGCAATAAACGCTACTAGGCCTGCACGCATCGCTCGCGGAGGCCGTGCCTCCTTATAAACCTACCCACTATCATTAACAATGAGGCGACCCATTAATGCTTGACATTGATGTATCGTATCAATGCGTGATGCGTCTCCTCGCTTCTCGCTATGGCGTCAAAAATGTTTCTAAGCAATGTATTCTCCTCCGTCTTAGCCATATCCAGGTATAATTCATATGCCTCCTTCTCTATCTCATCCTGCCTAAGCAACTCCTGCTTCACGTTCTCCACAGACATGCTTCCCTTAAAGTACTCCCCATATGCTTGCTCCGTCAACTCCACAGCCGTAATTATGCCCCTCATTATTTCCCTATGAAGCGCCGTCTCGAAAATCACTTGAATCAATATATCCCTTACCTCAGCGCCCGTTTCCCTACTTATATCGAGCAGCGACTTAAGCGCCGCATCCTCAGCAGAGTACGCTATCTCAGCTTTCCTCTTCACTTCGCGCAGATCCATAGTAACATCACGATTACCTCCATAAAAACTTATCTAATCCCCACGGAGTGACCCCCACAGCTTCTCCATGCATCACGGATGTAATTCCTTTTGGTCACCACATAGCCTCAATGCTTAAAAATGAATCAACATGAGGTCTACATGGATATCCTCTACATAAATGAAAAGGAGAAGGCGGCGAGGCTGCTGGAGGAGGCGAGGCATTCATCCATATTTTGGTCATTCTTCATCGGCAGCACATTAACGTCAACCATACCTGGCATAAGCATTGCTGGGCCAGATCCGGAGGGCACTCTCCTCACGCCCACGCTTGATGTCGAGTACTTGGAGCTGGGTAAGCCGAGGACAGTGCCGGTAATCCCAGTAACCCCAGAGGGATTACCTACGCCGGCGATAATAACTAGGGCAATGATGAGGAAAAAACAATTGCCTCACTTAATAATAAATGCCGGCGCACACGCTGAGCCGCTTGTGCCTCACGTGAGTCTCCCCAGCAGGATAATCGCTAATCCAGTTAATAGCGGAAAGGCATTGCCTCTAAGCAATGTGAGGGGCCTCCTAGAGGAATCCAGGCAATTAGCCAGGAACATAGGTGAGGCCGCGGATATACATGCATTGGGGGAATCCATACCCGGCGGAACAACAACTGCACTCGCCATACTGGAGGGACTCGGATACGATGCATACGGCAAGGTAAGCAGCGCCAGTCCAAATAATCCCCATGAATTGAAGATCAAGCTAGTAAAGGAGGGACTAAGCAAGTGCGGCAGCGCTAATATTGATGAAGTGCTGGCATGCATTGGGGACCCGGTTCACATAGCTATGGCTGGGTACTTAATTGGCGCCCTGGAGAGCGATCGAAAAATCATATTGGCGGGCGGCACTCAAATGACCGCTGTCGCGGCCATAGCTAAGGCACTGGGGGCCGAGTTTGATGGCAATGCGATAATAGCGACCACGGCATGGGTGGCAATGGATAAGTCATCCGATATAGCATCAATATCCAAGCAAATCGGAATACCAGTCGCGGCGGCTAATATAAGCTTCAGCGATTCGCCATATCCAGGCCTACGTAAATTCGATGAGGGATACGTTAAGGAGGGCGTTGGAGCCGGAGGCAGCCTATTGATCACCCATCTATTAACGGGACTAGGCATGAAGGACCTAGCCAAGCTAGTATATGATGAGTACTCATACCTAACGAGTACCTAGCTTTCATCTAAGGATCCCTCAAACCGAGTTCCCCCGGCCTTTATATGTACTCTAAAGAGAGCGCTCCAATAAGGGAATGCAATCCTTTACCTGGAAACCCTCAGGGCCGGGAAGAGACTAGCGGTCAGGTCTTCAATCATCGCTAGGAGGGGGCTCCATGAGGTCCCTTTCTTGAACTCGGATTAAGTTTAAATAATATATTATGAGCGATGTATAATGGATTTAGCGATAGAAGTAGTGGGATTAAGAAGAAGTTTTGGTAATGTATTGGCGCTTGATGGCGTTAGCCTTGAGGTCAGGAGGGGGGAATTGGTTTCCCTCCTTGGTCCTAATGGCGCCGGCAAAACAACGCTAGTTAGGCACCTCTACTGTGAGCTTAAGCCGCAGAGCGGGTCAGTTAAGGTTCTTAATGAGGACCCATGTAATAGACAAGTGAGGAGGAGGATGGGAGTTACTCCCCAGGAGGCAGAGCCGTATTATGACTTATCGGTTTTTGATAATGTGTATTACGCGGCTAGGATAAGGGGACTCTCCAGGAATGAGGCTCGGGAGAAGGCTGAAGATACCATTAATCGCCTTGGACTGCTGGGGTATAGGGATAAGTACGTCATGGATTTATCGGGTGGGTTGAAGAGGCGAACGCTTATCGCGATGGCCATGGTTCACTCGCCTGATGTTATGGTTCTCGATGAACCTACGACGGGGCTTGATCCTGTGGCTAGAAGGGAGTTATGGGAATTACTGAGAAGCCTTAAGGGGAGCGGGAGATCCATATTATTAACCACCCATTACATGGAGGAGGCTGAGGCGCTCTCGGATAGGGTTTATACGCATGGGGGAAGCCTCGCCATTTATGGCGGGGATGAGGAGGGTAACTTTAAATATTTGATGTTCCTATTTTTCTGATGCCCATCGTGGGGTTTAGGTTTAGAGCATACACTGATCGACGAACGCTGAGGGCGTTAAAGGCCCAATTGGAAGTGGCTTGTGAGGTCTACAACACCCTACGATGGGCAGACACATACTTCTACCATGAGGATGGTAGGGGATTAAGCGAGAACGAGTTGAGGCAACTAGCCCTCGACTTGAGGAAACAGGATGAGGAGTACCAACAGCTCTATTCCCAGACACTGCAACAAATCGCCGACAGATACTACGAGGCTAGGAAGCGCTTCTTCGATGGGTTATCGCGTTTCCCGAGGGAGAAGAAACTCCATAAGTACTATAGCTTGGTTTATCCGCAGAGCGGTTGGAGGATATTGGCTAGGGAAGTTAGAACGAGTGGGACTAAGAAGAGGCTCGTATTGAGGCTGAGCGGCCTCGGGGCCTTCAAGGTCATTGCCCACAGGGACTTCCCACTAGAGAAAGTTAAACGCATAGCGGTAAAAGTGACGAGGAGTGGAAAAGTGTATGTTTCATTCATTGTTGAGGATTATGGGTTTCCGAAGCTGCCAAGTACTGGGAAAGTAATAGCGATCGATGTTGGTGTGGAGAAGCTTCTCGTGTCTTCGGATGGGGAGTACGTGCCGAACTTGAGGCCCTACGAGAGGGCGCTCAAGAAGGTGAAGAGGCTTCACAAGGCCCTATCGAGGAAGAAGTATCTCTCCCGCAACTGGTTCAAGGCTAAGATGAAGTTAGCGAGGGCTTATGAGCATTTGGCTAATCTGAGGAGGGACTTGTACATGAAGTTGGGGAGGTATTTTGCTGAGCATTATGATGCTGTGGTTATGGAGGATATCCACGTTAAGCAACTTGTCGGCAAGTCTTCCAGAGGGTTGAGGATGAGGCTTCATAACGTGGCGTTTCATGAGCTTAGGAGCATCGTGAAGTACCAGATGGAAAAATACGGGAAGGGGTTCATCCTTGTGGATCCTAGGGACTCCTCGAAGACGTGTGCTAAGTGTGGGTACGTGAAGATGGATTTAACGTTGAGTGATAGGGTGTTTGAGTGCCCTAGGTGTGGTTGGAGGGCTGATAGGGATTATAATTCGCTTAATCACTTGAAAAACGCAGGGTGGGAGCCGCCCGCAGCGCCCGTGGAGCTCCGCCCACTACCCGTGGCCCTCAGCTACGGGCAAGGCTGGGCGGGGAAGCGGGAAGCCTCGCCCTTAAGGGCGGGGTAGCTCACTACAGCAATTGCATGACAAATGAATGGGGCCGCCGGGATTTGAACCCGGGATCACCGACGTTCCGGATGATTGGAGCAATTGCTCCACGGGGCTCATGCCCCAGGCCGGTATCCTTCTTCCAAGCTAGACTACGGCCCCTTTGGTTCCTGGTTCCTTAGTATTTTTAATCTTTGCGTTCAACGTATAGATATATTTATAATATTCTCTGCCCCCACCATAAATGGCGAGGTCTATCGCCCTCTTTGTAAAAAACATGGTGAACTAATGAGGATCAAAGCCTCGCCTTAATCATTAAGATATGCATTAAGGTGATTCGTTACTACGTGAAGGACTTGGGATGATTTTATTATTAGCCCCCACGAAGCGCGCGCCTTAGAGTCTTTGCCATATCCTCATAATGCCTCACTATCTCGCTTGTCAGTGATGGTTGAACCCTAGTCATCGCTTCCTCGAAGTGCCTCATAGTTACCTCACGTGCATGTGGTTCCTTATTATTGATGGCCTCGCGAAGCGCTAGCATTGCTGCTTCTTTCACTAGTGCAGCTATATCGGCCCCAGTGTAGTACTCGGTTTTCTCAGCTATCTTGGCTAAATCAACATCATTGCTCATCTTTATCTTTCTAGTATGGACCTTAAGTATGGCTAGCCTAGCCTCCTTATCGGGCGGCGGAATATAGATTATTCTATCGAATCTCCCGGGCCTCAGCAGGGCTGGATCCATCATGTCGGGCCTATTAGTGGCCCCAATCACTACCACATTCTTCAGCGGCACAATGCCATCCATCTCCGCCAATATTTGATTAACTATTCTATCAGTGGCCCCGGAATCCACCCTTAAACCCCTCGCTGGGGCTATGCTGTCTATTTCGTCGAAGAATACCACGGCTGGGGCTGCCATTCTGGCTTTCTTGAATAT
>OFEH01000084.1_pt1 | contig 36526 bp, 39 predicted proteins | sample 1521031 | NCBI WGS metagenome assembly OFEH01 (sample SAMN05518350, study PRJEB24110) | hypersaline lake metagenome | isolation source: Grendel Spring, Yellowstone National Park, Wyoming, USA | place: USA:Grendel Spring, Yellowstone National Park, Wyoming, USA | collected 2011-11-16
CCCGTGAGTCTCCAAACATCGTCAAACGGCGGTTTGGGGCCAGGTAATTTCTCGTAAAGTTGCTTAAAACCGCCCTGGGGCATGTTCCATATGGGCGTGATCTCAGCCCAGGAATGCCTACCAATCTCATCCTTAGACAAGCCTTCGCTTGTGGCTACGAGAACAACCATCCTGTCATAGTCATAGACGGGGTGCTCAATTATGTTGAGCAATCCCTTCACGTAAGCCGCAGCCTTATCCACACCAATCACTTGGAATGCATCATCGACTACGACCGCGACCCTAGACCTCCTAATACTCAATATCTTGCGTGTGAAATCGAACACAGCCCAAACAACCCTACCAACAGCATTCTCGGCAAGCGCCTTCTCCACAAAATCCATGAATGCCCTCTTGACGTCGGGAAACGACACCTTGGCATCAAAAACCTCATCCAACGGATGAATATAAAACACCTCATAACCCGACTCCCTAAGCATCTCGACGGCTTGCTTAAGGAATGCCGTCTTACCACAACCCTCTGGACCGAAGATGACGATTGGGAACCGAGTCCCCTTCTCAGCCCATTCACTAACCTGCCTCAACGCCACATCCCTATCAACAAACTCAACCCTAAGGCCAGGAACAAAATCCAACTCTACCCTTCTCACAAACAATAATAAGTCTCCTTAAGTTAATTAGGCTTAACATTTCAATTTCTCAAAAATCCCAATACCGCATATGAAAAAGAATGAGTCCGCTCAGCGCTATTAACCGAAATCATCATTCATCCAGCCCAGCATCATCACGCGTATTACGTAGGTCATGCGATGATTATTAAATCTTTCCTAAGCTATTCAATATGCCAATATTGCTTATGCACACCCACAACCTCCTTTATTACGGAATTCACGCGAGACTTCACCCTAGGATCCGTGACCGTACTCTCCTCATCGATCTCGAAATCCCTATTACTCATTATATCAACTAATAACCTGGACCCCCTGCTCAACACCTCGAAGTTGTAGCCACCCTCTAGTACGAATATGACCCCCTTAACCATACCTATCAAATCCCTTAACCCCCTAAACATCTCGGCGTAGGTGTTTAGGGATAGCCTTAGGTTCGCTATTGTCTCGAGTTCATGGGCATCAAAGCCTAGGGAAACCAGGATCAATTGGGGTTTGAACTCATTAATTATTGGCCAGACAACCCTATTCAAGGCGTCCTGATAGGCATCATCACCGGTGAGTGGTGGTAATGGAACATTAACATTGAATCCCTCGCCCTCGCCCTCCCCAACTTCTCCGATGAATCCCGTGCCAGGGAAAATGGTGACTGGGTCCTGGTGAAGGCTTATGTAAAGGACCCTTGGGTCGTTATAGAATATCTCCTGGGTCCCATTACCGTGGTGCACATCGAAGTCCAAAATAGCCACCCTATCGATACCCCTGCTTAAAGCATACACAGCCCCAACGGCTACATTATTGAATATGCAGAAGCCCTGGGTTGGAGCCATTAATGCCCTGCCAGAACGACCAACGTGATGCCCAGGAGGTCTAACCACAGCATAGGCTGCATTCCACTCACCGCTCAAGACCTTGTCGATTCCCTTAATCACGGCACCAACAGCTAGCCTAGCCGCCCTACACGTGCCTGGGCTCACGTAGGTGTCGGCATCAATGAACACGTAATTCCCTTCACAAGCACTATCTATTTGATGTATATAGGTTAAGTCGTGAACTTTAACCAGCCACTCATTGACGTTCGTCACAGGCCTCTCTATGGGAATATTCCTTTGATACAGCGCGCTCATTATTGATGAGACCCTGCTGGGATTCTCAATGTGGTACCTAGGCGGCTTATGCTCTAGGTATGCATCATCATAGATTACGCCAATCACAGTATTACTCAGTTGAAGTGCCTTATTAATCTGCCTGGGAAGTTTTTAATCAGTATGTTTGGCAGGAGGAAGAAGGTAGACCTTGAGGAGTTGCTTCAGGAGTTGGCTGGTAATGAGGACGAGGATGGTAAGGCAAGGGTTAGGAAACGTGCCACTGTGAGTGAGGATGAGCCTGTGGAGGCAAGTGGTGTCAAGTTTAAGGTTGAGTTTGAGGGTGTTGATGAGCTTATAAAGGAGATTAGGTCGTTGAGGGAGTCAATAAATGAATTGATTGATTTATTGAAGGAGCAGGGATCAGCGGTTATGAAGAAGTAATTTGTTTATTAAGCTCAGAAGGGCTTAGAACTGAAGTAATGCCCGTTCAAAAGAGGTCATTAAATATACTGGATCTACTGGCTGTGGTTGTTGAGTTAAGGGAGTTGGTGGGCTCAATCCTCGATAAGGCCTATAGGATGGGCGAATCCCTACTGCTTAGATTTAGGAAAGGCCCTGAGAAGTACTTCGTGATAGCAAACTCGCACAGATTTGGGTTAACGAGTTATATCCTTGAACACGGTGCTGAGGGTGTTTCACCGCTTAGGAAGTTTATTGAGGACTCCAGGTTAGGGGGAATCGAATTGCTCAACTTTGATAGGGTGGTTAAGCTAACCCTTGATGAGGGCTACCTAGTGGTGGAATTATTGGAGCCCTGGAATGCGGTTTACGTTGGTGGTGACGGCTTGATCAAGTGGGTATTGAGGAGTTATAGGGGTAAGGATAGGGTTGTCAATGTAGGTCTTGAGTATAAACCACCACCGCAGAGCTTCGTAAATCCCATAGGCAATATTAACGATATTATGACGGCATTGCGCAATTACGACACAGTGGGTAGGGCCATTGCCAGGGGGTTGGGCTTGGGTGGTGAGGTGGCTAATGAGGTTTGTGCCAGGGCATCCATTGACTGCTCAAGTCCCGTTAACTCCGTCGACATTAATTCCATATTATCGGTAGTTAACCAACTAATCAATACAATTAATAATGGGTTCCTAGAGCCAACTATTTACTATAGTAGTGGTCTCCCCATAACCGTAACCCCAATAAAGTTCTTGTCGATCAAGTACGATGAAATTAGGCAATTCCGTAAATTTAATGAGGCTGTTGATGAGTACTTCCACGAGGTTGAGATTAGGGAGGAAAGCCAGAGAAGGCTTGTTAGTGTAACGGGTGAGATCGCAAAACTCGAAAAGAGTATTGATGAGTTAATGATTAACATCGAGAATTTTAGGAGAGGGTCCGAGGAATTGAGGACTAAGGCCGAGGTACTCCTTAATTGGAAGTACGTCATTGAGGAGTTACTAGGTATCCTAAGGAATTACTGGTCTTCGTATAAGGATGAGTTTCAGGAATTGATTAAGGGCATGGAGTACCAGGGAATTAAGGTCAAGGGCTTTATCCCGAGAAATAAGGTTGTGACCCTGGATATTGGCGGCATTACTGTATCACTACCACTAAATGCCGATGTTGGTGACGTCATTAATGAACTGTTTAACAGGGCTAAGGAACTTGAGCGTAAGGCCAAGAGCGCAGAGGAGGCTATGAATAAATTGAGGGAGCGCATTGAAGAGCTTAAACTTGAGAGCGAGAGGCTTAGCGTGAGCGTTAGGGAGAGTTCTGTCCGTGTTATTTACGGTGCTAGGGAGTGGTTTGAGAGGTTCAGGTGGTTCATAACCACAGGCGGTAAACTCGTCATTGCAGGTAGAGACGCGACACAGAATGAGATCATTGTTAGAAATTACCTAAAGCCCTGGGATTTATTCGTACATGCCGACATACCGGGCGCCGCAGCCGTTGTGATGAAGCTCAGGGGTCCTAATGAGGAGGTTAGTGAGGAGGATTTGCTTGAGGCGACCAGGTATGCCGCATCTTACTCAAGGGCTTGGGTAATGGGTCTCTCGGTGCTTGATGTGTTTTACGTAAGGGGTGAGCAGGTCACTAAGAAGGCACCCTCGGGCGAGTACTTGGGTAAGGGTAGTTTCATGATTTATGGCAATAGGGGTTGGGTTAGGAATGTGGAGCTTCGTTTAGGAGTTGGGGTTAGGGTTGACCATATCAATGATACCGCACTGGTTAGGTTAATAACGGCGCCTCCAGAAGCCATAGGTGCCTTGACTAATTATTACGTTGTAATCAGACCTGGGAGTAAGGATAAGAATGAAGTTGGTAGGGCCATTTATGAAGAGTTCAAAGGAAGGGTGCCGGGTCTTGCGAGGGTTGTTAATGTGGACAACGTGGTTGAGACCTTGCCAGGTCCATCGATAATAGAGGGTGTGTTTAACGGTAATCCAATGCCCTGGGACGAAATTCGTAGAAAGGCATTATGGTGATTTAATTGGAAGTCGCAAGGCTCAACCTATGCGCACCCTTGCCTATCGTGGACGAGGAGCCAATCCTTGACTCAATGCTTGGTTGGTTAGCTAGGTGGTTAAGGATGTTAGGCGTTCACGCGATATATAGTCCGAGTTTTAACGATGAATCGCTCCTCAGCATTAATCATCTATTGATAACTAGGGATAGGGAGTTATTCAGGAAGAGGTCGTTACCAACACTACTACTTGAAACTTCAATACACGAGGAGTGGTTGTCAATATCATCATTGATCCTCGGTACGCAGCTAGTAATTAACATGGATAGGAGCCTATGCCCAATCTGCGGTTCGAAACTCGTTAAGGTGGGTAGGGAGGCTGTTGTGAGTAAGGTTCCCAGAAGTGTCTTGCTTAGGCACGATAGTTTTTGGTTATGTACGGGTTGTGGTAAGGTTTACTGGGTTGGTAGCCACCACATGCGTATAGGTAAGGAGCTAGAGATTGCGCGGTACATACTGAGTAGGCTTAAGGCTTCGTGCGTCGGCAATAATTTACTAATAATTCATAACAACTAAGTGGGGCATTGCATATAAACCATCTCTTACATACCCTAACGCATGCAATTATTCAAACCCCTAGATGAGCAGGAATACCCAATCCTCATTAAGTACCTAAGGGCTAAGATCCTGGAGAGGCTGGGTGTCAAGGTTGATTATGAAATCGACCCAACAATTCTCGTAAAAACAGCGGAGCTTAAATTCGGCGTCTTCGTATCTATCGAAAAGCTCATGTATTCAGATGGAATGGTTAAGAGAGTCCTTAGGGGTAGTATGGGTATGATAAGGCCCATGAGGAATCTGCTTGAGGATTCTGTAGCCGCCGCGATACACGCTGCATTTTATGACCCGAGGTACTCACCCATATCTATCGCGGAATTTAAAAACTGTGTTCTTGAGGTTACGGTAGTGTCGCCACCAACCGACGTGGGTATGGATTGGGTGAGGAATAGCATGGTGCTTGGCTACCATGGTCTATACATCGTTGATTCGGGTAAGGCAACAATAATATTGCCGCAGAGGGTTGTTGAGATTGCCGAGAATTACCACCAAAGCACGGGTAAGTATTTAGATAATGAGGCGTTCATTAATGAATTATGCAACCGCCTAAAGATATGCAGTCCATCTAGTATTAAGGCATTTGAGACGCAGATAATATACGAGTTGAAGCCTGATGGTGATGTGATTGAAAGAAAGCTTTACCTAAATAGATTACTGGGGAATAACGTTAAGCAGGCTATTGCAGCAAAACATTGATGCTTTATTCAACTAAAGATTTATTAATTTTTTAAGTATCAAGAATTGAGGTAACATGCCGGTCATGATTAAGTTTTACATGGTTGTTGGTAGGGATGAAGCTTATGAAAACACGATTAGAAGCGTTGTTAATGAGGTCAGGGAGAAGTTCAAGGGTAGTGAGAAGAGTATCAACGCCACATTCATTAGGATAAAGCCAGAGGCAGTTGATGCCGCGCTGAACGCGCTGAACATGCCCGAGAACCAAGTCCCGCAAAACCTGGTTTACCTAGTTAGGTCAATGAAGCAGGATGGCGTTAAATCATTGCCAGCCTTGATAATCAATGGTAGGAAGGTTTATGAGGGACAATTACCACCGCCAGACACGGTTAGGCAAACCATAATGGACGAGGTAATGACATCACTAACGCCAGCACAGCCGCCAGTTACACAACAAGCAGCACCGCCTCCACAACAACCAACAGTACAACCAATACAACCACCACCGGCGCAACAACCCCCACCACCCCCACCGCCTGAGGCAAAACCCGCACCGCCCCCTCCGCCTCCTCCACCGCCTATGGAAACACCTAAGGTTGAGACCCAGCCACCACAGCAGAAACCAGAATTTGTGGAGAAACCTACGCCTGCAGTGATAGCGCAGCCAGTAACCGTCTTAAGTGGTGTTAAGATTGTAATGGGTAGACCAGATGACTGTAGAGAATGCGTATACTACGGGGCCAACACCAGTACATGCCTATTATTTGGCTATAAGATAACTGATCCCTCAAGACCACCGTGTAAGTCCTAAAAATAATTAATCACTTCATTATTAAATCCACATAATCGCCTAAAGCTTGACCAGGTAATCCCCTCCTAAACCTAACCAATAATTGACCATGCTTACCCCACACCTTCAATACACTACCAATTATCTCAGCCCCGGTCCTAGATCTCCAAACAGCCCTTGCTCCAACGAACTTCGCCGCATCCATCACCGTTTCTACCCCTGGTACAATGACTATGGCATCTCTAGCATACCCAATGGACCCCCTCCTTATTGAGTATATCCTAGCCCTAACACTCCTTGCCTGCATTGACACGAACACGGCATTAATCAGGGAATTTTTAAGCATTTAGCAGTGATGGGCTTAATAATAAGTGATACTCGTAACCTTAGTCATCACATGCGATGAGTTTAGCAACCCAAAGCTTAACCCTTGAGCAGGTTTTGTGGTAATAGGGCTTTGACTGCCGTGATGGTGGTAATGGAGGTGGATATGCAGGGTATGGTTGCAGGTAAGGCATCTTCCTAATCTGCCTCTTTTCCACTTCTTCTCACCCATCACAATACCAACTAATTACTAACTTCCTCTTACCTATACCTAAATAAGTTAGGGTTTAGGCAAATCCCCGTGGGTGTGGGTTTGTGGGGTTGCTTGGGTGTGCGTTTCTAAGTTCGTGGTATCTCCTGAGAAAATAATGCCGGCCTCCTCCCTTTTTGGGAGGTTTCCTCGCCGCCACCTTCATTTTGTATCCGGTGGTGGTTCATGGGTTTGCCCCGGGCCAGCACCGCGGGGCTTTGTTCGCTGGCCGTGAAAGTCTTTAGCATTGCGTGCAGGTGCTGTACGGTGGTGTATGGTATTATCGGGTTTGATTTATTTTCGTGCTTTCTCCAGTTCGCTTATTATGTGGTGAATCCACCATTATTTAATTACGTGTATCCACTACCAATACTCATATGGTACACCTACGAGGTTTATGGATTACCCATGGCACTTGGTTACGCATCAGCCTCCTTAATAATATCGATTGTGATACTGGTTCTGGCGGAAATAATCGGCGGCGGAAGTCTTCGATTTAAACCCTAGTTATTCGCCGGTGAACTTGGGCTTCCTCTTTTCCAGGAATGCCCTCACGCCCTCAATCGCATCCTTGGTGCTAATCGCGACACCAAATAATGAGGCCTCGCCATTCAGTGAGCTCCATATTGGTGCCTCAATTCCATAATTAATGGCGTACTTAGCTAGCATAAGCGCCAGCGGTGGTTTGGACGCGAGATCCTTAACCCACCTCCTAACCTCATACTCAAGTGCATGTTTAGGAACGACTCTATTAACGATACCATACTCAAGAGCCTTTGCAGCACTTATTTGCTTACCCGTGAGTATCAGCTCCTTACTAATGCTAGGATTCGTTAGCCTTGTTAACCTCTGTGTACCCCCGGCGCCAGGTATTATACCTAGATTAACCTCAGGTTGTCCGAGCAAGGCGTCCTCGGATGCGATCCTGAGGTCGCAAGCCATGGCTATCTCTAACCCGCCGCCTAGGGCATAGCCATTTATCGCGGCTATCACGGGCTTCGTATAGTACTCAATCTCTAGAGTCATTGAATGGTAATGCCTCATTGCCTTGAACATCTGTATTGGTGATGTGTTTTGGAACTGATTAATATCAGCACCTGCGCAGAATGCCCTACCGTTGCCCGTAATAACCACGACCTTCACCCTTGGGTCATCCTCAACAGCCCTCAATGCGTTCACAATTTCATCAGCCATCCTCTGAGTCAACACGTTTAGTTTATCCGGCTTATTGAACACAATCCATGCGGCAGGTGGATCAACCCTAAGCACAACCTCCTCAAACCTCCTCTCCTCAACCTCGGGGTAGTCCCTGAACCCTTTACCAGCCTTCCTACCTAACCTACCAGCCTTCACATAATCAAGAAGTAATGGGTCTGGTTCATACTCCTCCCAGCCGCTAACGCCTCTGAGATTGTTTAGGGCATCCACAATATTATCGAGTCCAGCCTCATCTGCAAAATCTGATAGGCCCCATGGGTAGTTAAGGCCGAGTTTAACGCTTTTATCCACATCATCTACTGTGGCGACGTTTTCCCTAATTAGCCAAGCCAACTCATTAATTGCAGGTGCTATTAACCTAACAGGGTCTAAGTCAAGCCCCTGGTCAGGTAAGACCTTGGGCTTAACGTATTGTCCAGGACCTGGGTATTTATAGAAGCCCTCGCCAGTCTTCACACCAAGCCTTCCTTTATTCACGAGATCCTCAAGCAATGGGCATGGATGCGCCTTGAACCCCCTCTCCATCATTGCCCTGACTATGAATAAGCTCGTGTCAAGACCTATGTAATCAAGAAGTTCGAAGGGTCCCATGGGCAGGCCAAGCACGTTCCTGGCCATCGCATCCAGGTCCACAATCCTGGTGCCCTCCTGAGTAACCTCACGGCATGCCTCAAGCATTACCCTAAACAGGACCCTATTAACTATGAAACCTGGCACATCCTTGTTGACAACGACAGGTTCCTTACCGAGTAATCTCGTTAATTGGATGACAATGTTCATAGTATCATCACTGGTGTACCTACCTCTTATGATCTCGACAAGTTTCATTAATGGTGGGGGATTCATGAAGTGCATGCCTGCAAACCTCTCCCTTCTCCCAGTGGCCTCAGAGAGCTCGGTTATTGGTATTGTGCTCGTGTTTGAGGTGAATATAGCGTGAGGCGGCGCATACCTATCGGCCTCGCTGAACAGCCTCTTTTTCAGCTCAGCATTCTCGGGCACAGCCTCCACTAGGAAGTCCACGTCCTTGACAGCCACTGCTAAGTCTGTGGTTGTACTTATCCTAGCCATTATGGAATCAACGCTCTCCCTCAACTCGCCCCTCTTACTTAGTCGCTCAAGACTATCCCTAATTCTATTAAGGGCGTTCCTAAGAATCTCGTCAGATACATCCATGAGCCTAACTTCGAAACCCGCCATTGCAAATACCTCGGCAATTCCGTGACCCATTGTGCCGGCGCCGAGTACCGCAACCCTTCGAATACCCAAGCTTGACATACGGAATAATTAGGATGTCTCATTATTTTAATATTACCATTACACGGGTTATTTTACGAGCAGCATAGGCTCATTGCTGCCTTAACCTTAGTTTGCCCGCGAATTTCCTATTGACCTCCTCATCCAATTCCTTATCCCAATTCTCGTAATCCCAATAATGGATTACTTCATACTGCTCCTGCCTAGTGATCATCTTATCAAGCAAGCCCTTCTGGGTACCCTTCTCCTTAAGCTCAATGAGCGCATCCCTAACAGCCTTCATTGCCACCCTGAATGTAGTCACTGGGAATATCACGATCTTATAACCCATTTCCTCAAACTCCTTAGCCGTTATGTACGGCGTTTTGCCGAACTCAGTCATGTTTGCGAGTAATGGTACCTTAACCTCCCTTGCAAACCTTTCGAACTCCTCCCTACTCTCAAGAGCCTCTGGGAATATGACGTCAGCACCAGCCTCCACGTAGGCTTGTGCTCTCCATATTGCCTCATCTATGCCGTAGACTCCACGGGCGTCTGTCCTGGCGATTATTAGGAAGTTCTCATCCCTTCTAGCCTCAACGGCAGCCCTTATCTTCTTCACCATCTCATCGGCGGAAACAACGTGTTTACCAGAGAGGTGCCCGCACTTTTTCGGTAATTCCTGGTCCTCAATCTGTATTGCGGATGCGCCTATCGCCTCGAACTCCCTCACCGTCCTGACAACATTCAGCGTCTCGCCAAAACCTGTGTCGGTATCGACTATCACGGGTATGTCGACGGCGTCGGTTATGTACTTCGTGAACTTAACAAGCTCATCAAGCGTGAAGACGCCAAGGTCTGGCAGACCCAATGAGCTGCTGAATGCGGCACCAGATACATACAGCGCCTCAAAGCCTAGTTGCTGAATCATCAATGCCACGAAGGCATCGAAGGCGCCTGGTGCCACCACTATGCCGGGCTTTGACAATCTATCCCTAAACCAAGCCCTAACCTCGTGAGGATCCCTCTTAACCCTCCTAAGTAATACGGCATCCATCAACAGGACTACCCAAGCCTCATTATTAAAGATTAAACACATCATTAACAAAGGGTTTTTGTTAGTGAGCGGCATCAGAGATTGATGTCGAGATTAAGAGGCAAGGTTGTGTTGATCACGGGCGCGTCGAGGGGTATAGGTAGGGCTATAGCCGAAGCCGTGGTCGCCGAGGGTGCTAGAGCGATCATTAATTATAGGTCCTCAAGCAGGGAGGCTGAGGAGCTTGTTAGAAGGCTGAAGGAGAGTGGTGCTGATGTACTTGGTATTAGGGCTGATGTGTCTAGGGAGGAGGATGTTGAGAGCATGTTTAGGGTCATTGAGGAGAATTACGGTGAGCTGTACGGCATTGTTAACAATGCAGGGCATGGATCAGCTATTATCTGGAATAAGGGATTCAATGAATTAACATGGGGCGACTTCGAGGAGGTAATCAACGTTGATCTAAAGGGTACATTCCTATGCACCAAGTTTGGCATCAGGCTTATGAGGAATGGTGGTTCAATAATCAATGTAGCATCGATTTCGGCAAAAACAGGGGATACGATGGGCATACCATACCTGGTAGCCAAGGCTGGTATAATCGCACTTACGAAATCTATGGCGTTAGCATTAGCACCTAAAATTAGGGTCAATACGGTAGTTCTTGGTAGTATCAAGACTGGTTGGATTAATTGGTTAAGTGATTCAGAGGTTGAGAGATTAATTAGGTATATACCCATGGGTAGGCTCGGACTACCTGAGGAGGTTGCCAGGGCTGTCGTATTCCTACTTAGTGATGATTCGTCATTCATGACAGGGCATGCGATAGTCATCGATGGTGGTGAGTGCACGGCATGCGATTAAGGAATTTAAGACCGCACAATCAAATGCGCATGTAGTCAAATGCGTAAGGACGTTTATTTACTCATTGCGTCCAGGATGTTGAGGAGTATGGCGTTTGGCTATTTAACATTCATAATACCCCTATACCTACATGCGGTGGGTTTCTCAGCAACCCTTGTTGGTGCGTACTTCTTCATAGCCACGATTTCGTCAGCACTGCTAGTATTGCTTTCAGGCTTTATGGGTGATATTATTGGTAGGAGGAATTCGTTAATTATAATGTCAAGCCTATTCATAATCTCGATGCTTATATTCAATATAACCAGCAATAAACTATTACTATTCCTAACATCCATCTTCGGCACAACCACGGGATCGGCTGGCGGGGGGTGGTGCTGGTGGTGGTCCCGTCGCGCCGCTGCAGACCTCATTACTCGCCGATTATACTGAGCGTGATGAGAGGACTAAGGTCTTTAGTTTGGCGGTATCCATTACCATGGTATTTACCCTACTTGGTTCCGTTGTATCCTACCTGGTTTTAAGCATGGGTTTTAACGACATTGTGCTTTTCAGGTTATCCCTAGCCTTAAGTGTTGCATCGCTATTCTTACTATTCCCAATTGCTAGGGATAGGCCCAGGGTTAAATCACTTAATATTAAGAGTGTTATGCCGAGGAGGTCATCTAGATCCATAACTAAGATAGCAATTGCAGGTTCCCTGGGTAGCCTTGGTCTTGGAATGGTTACACCATTACTACCGCTGTGGTTTAGGCTTTATCTTCACGCAAGTGAGATTGAAATAAATAGTATGTACACGGCATCCTACGCGGTGTCGATAATACTCATGATGTTCGCAAGAAGAATTGAGGTCTTCCTGGGCAGGGTTAGGGCGATCACAATACTTAGGTCATTATCCACAGTAGCATTCATAATAATGGCATTAATACCCATATTCATAGTTGATGCAGCCCTTTACATAACCAGGGTGGCGCTATACATGATAACAATCCCACTGCGCCAATCCCTATCAGTTGATATTATTGATGAAAGCGAGAGAGCAAGGGGTTTATCATTAACAGGTGTGGCGCGTAGAATTCCATACGGTGTCGGTAGTAGTATTGCCGGTTTATTGATGGATTATGCCGATTACCTCCTATCCATGTTGATTGGCGGTTCAATCGCCCTACTGGATCCCATACTATATTTCATATTCTTTAGAGGGTATGATAGAGGTAGTACTTCAATTCCTAACAGCAAATAATATAAGGTTTACAATTACCTTAACTACCAATTAAAGGGTATTGTGGAATCCGTAGCCCGTATCTGGAATTGCAACTCCTCATTATTAGTTAGCATTAAGTAACCCATGTAGTATGTACCCACCATGAAAGTTTGCGACCCCGCACATGTAAACATAGTCTTCTGGGACCCTGTAACGCCTGAGTACGTGGTTAACTTAGCGATGCCCATGACTGCATTGTTAGTTGGATATAGAGTTATTACCAAAGTTCCCTGCGAATTGGCATTTAATGTAAGTTCATTATTAAAGCTGCATTTGAGCCCACCTAATCCAAAGCCATTTATGTATAGGTTAGCCTGTGTTGGGTTATTTACAAGTAGCAATAGCTCTATGTAACCACTAGTACTTAATTCAAGGCCAATTGGTGTGACTTGAGGTTGCCCCTGGCTAACGCCGATCATGGGTATGTATCTGCCGGGACCTGGTGTCGTTATATTAAGGCATCCGGTCACTATTGATTGTATGCTTGAGTTAAGGCTTATGAAGTAATTATTTACGGCATTGATCGCCGTCGGCGGGGTCACCGTGCCGTTGAGTATAGAGTTTATTTCCGAGTCTATGACTGAGCTTAGATTACCGTAGATCCTAACCCAACATAACATAGCCTCAGTAATACCCAGCCCATGCGCCTTGAATTGGTTCATGAGTGTTTCATTAAGCTCCTCAATATTATGCCTACTAATGTTGAGTATCGTTAATGCGTACTTTATACGTTCACCGTACTGGCTAGCTAACGCCGTACAATTACTTATGTTGGCATTTAGGGAGGCCACGTCACCGGCAATTGCGCTACTCAACATCTCGTGAATGCATAGGTTGCCCATACCCATTAAGTAACTGCTGTAATTAACATACCCAAGCCTGTATAACTCCATGGACTCTCCCTCTATCTCATTGACGGCGCTAGCGCCGCTGTTAGCCAGTAATACTATGGTTTTTACCTTAGCCAAGCATGTGGTATAGTTGCCAATGAGTTGCTGGGGGTTAACCGTACCCACGGCAACACTGGGTACTAGGTTGTTTACCGTGGATAGGCACTCACTAACGTTACCACTCACGTGAGACCAAGCCTTCAATCCAAATGTGCTTGTTATATTTAGGTATGTTGAGTTTACTTCATTGATTAATTGGTGTTCCCAATTACTAATTATTGAGTATAGGTACTCCTCCCTAACCGGTTTACTCACCACCTCAGTAACTATAAGCACCTCAGCCCTGAATAATGCCAATTGCGCGGCGGTGATGTTCTGTGCATACTCCGCTCCCTTTAGTTCTAGGTATAACCTGCTGAGTGTGGGTATTACCGCCTGAGCGGTGGTGCTTATTCCAGGGCTTATTGCAGCGGCGGTATTAATTGTGGCGTTAAGTAGGGTTATTGTCCTTAACGCTCCCGAAAAATTGCCCGAATTAACATAACCATTGACATAACCCAATGCCTTAAGGAGCACTGACGTAGTTACATTGCTGTTGTTTAATGAGGCCTCGACGTGGGAATTTAGGTCCGTTACAGTGCTTGCATAGTTACTCATAACCACGGATGTGCTATTCGATAGGTAGTTAGACATTAATTGCGCTGATAATGCCACAGCCTGGTTGAGTAGAATTATGGCTTCGGTATAATTGCCAACCGATGCCTCCACCTGTGCCTTACTTATTAATTGATTAACGGCGGTGGTATTGATACCATATTCATTAAGCTTAGCAACCCACTGCTCCGCAACCTGTAGGTGAACCTCATAGGAGACCTCAAGACCAACCGAGGCTTGGGCATGCACAACGGCTATCACGGCTATTGAAAGGACCAATACCGTGATTATGATTACTGAGGACTTCATCACTACGGAAATACCCATATCCAAATTTAAGGAATATTACGTGGAAAGACCGTGAAAAGGCGTGAAAAGGGGTTATTGATCGGGCACTAGTACATGTGCACCGTGCCCTCCCTAAGGATTCTACTGAATGCGTAATTCGATAATGAGATACCAATCACTAGATAGGCCAGCGTGAGCACAGCCAATGGCCATAGGTAACCCAGTAATTGTGGTGTGCCGTAGTTATTGAGCATGGCTGCCCTAAGGCCTGATAATGCCCAGGTCAGCGATAATGAGTAACTAATGTACCTCAACCACGTGGGTAGGATGGATATTGGAAAAACCACACCACCCAATAGGTTTGAGGCGACTGAGGTGAATAGTGCCACGGGGTTTCCCTGCTTAACAATAAGCACCACAGCACCTGCTATTAGGTTTAATCCAATTATTGATAATAGGTAGAGTAGTAGAAATAATAATGTTGATGCGGCGTTAACGTGGTATTGAACACCAAGTCCAGCGCCTATGGCTAGCACCATGATGGCGTTCACGGAGTTGATGATCAATCCCCATATGGTATTATACATCATTAATGCCATTGGCTTTAGTGGTGATGCCATTAGGTACTCCAGCGTACCAATTAATTCCTCGTTCCTGATACGAGTAGCCAACGTAGCCACGGATGCTGAGAAGTATCCCTGAAATGCCGTGCCTATTACCATGAATGCCGTATAATTCCTAATTAATGAGAATTTACCAAAACCGAGGGTTAGTCCAATGAAGAAGTATATGAATACAGGAATCACCCAATTAATGGCTGTCAGGAAGACCTGTGTCTTGTAACTAATCCATATTTTCCAACCCCTAATAACAACGAAGGCATAAACCCTATCCAACACCCCCATCACGCCCACCCTCCCTCCTCCTCATAACCCTCTCCATCCTACGTGCATTACCCTCAGCCGTGGCAACCTCAACATCGATATCCACCACCCTAACCCTACCATTAAGCATCGCCAATCTACTTATTAATTCATTAAACCTATCAATGCTCGTTACCACCACATACTCGCCCTGCCCAATACTCTCCGCGTTAAATCCATCAAGGTTACCAACATCACCCCTGATTAGGACTTTAACAATCTTAAGGGCTGGTGCCTCATTCAATATTCTCTTATTAATATAAATCACTGTATCGGCAAGTTCTATCTCCTGAGGATCGTGGGACGCAAGCACTATTGTCTTCTTACCCCTAAGGCTCCTTATGAAATTAAGCACGCCATGCTTAGCGTCAACATCGATGCCGCTGGTTGGTTCATCAAGCAAGAGCACATCGGGATTATGCATAAGCGCCCTGGCAATCTCTAACCTTCTCATCATGCCTGTGCTGTATGTGGCGACCCAATCATTAGCCCTTTCACCAAGACCCAGGTCCCTAAGTAATTCAATCGCCCGAGCCCTGGCCTCCCTAAGCGATAAGCCATACAACGCCCCAAAGAATACTAGGTTATCCACCGCGGATACTCTCCAATAAACTCCACGATCCATGGGCGTCATAAATCCAACCCTGCGCTTAGCCCTCGGGTCCGTAGACCTGTAACCATATATCGAGACATAACCACTGTCGGGAATTAATATACCAGCCGCTAGCCTAAGCAAGGTTGTTTTGCCAGCTCCATTGGGGCCAACAAGCACGACAATCCTGCCCTCGGGTATTTCCAGGTAGACATCCTCAACAGCAATAACGTGACCAAACCTCTTGGTAACATGATTGAACACAACAGCCGACACTTAGTCGTTATCGAAAAATACACTTATAACTCTTTCTAATGGTATTGAACAACGTTTTCGTAAGTTCGTAAGTAATCTTTATAAGTTTGTGACTGTGCATCCAAACCCGCGGGGGTGCCCGAGCCAGGTCAAAGGGGGCGGACACCTCAGGTCAGTTAAAAGAGGCCGCACTTAAGATCCGCTGGCGAAGGCCTGCGTGGGTTCGAATCCCACCCCCCGCACCAAATAAAACTCATTAATTGTTATTTTGGAAATTGAAATTTAATTGCATTAATTCGAGATTTAATTCGGGATTATGCTTTATTTCTTTGTAAAATATCTTTAATATACGTTGATTAATGATATTTTAATCCTAAGAATCACGTAATATTTATAAAGATTTCTCAAAAAATGTGTCCCATGACGGCAGCCGTGATATTACAAGCAACAACGTCTGTATGGACTGCTTTATCGAGCATGTTGTCTACGATAATACTTGCAATACCATCCATAATACTGTTCATAATAATAGCGTTGATAGGTTATGCCATAGCCGTTATCGTGGCGAGGGTAATAAAGAGGCTCCTGCCAATGCTGATTAAGCAGGCTGGCTTGAGTCCTGAGATTGTGGGTATCATTGCTGGTGCTGTTGAGGCGTTCATAATACTCATTGCCTTGGCAATCGCATTCTCCGTACTTAACCTCGGGCCCGCTACCGTGTGGGTTGCCATGATTGCGAAGTACCTGCCATCACTCGCAGGTGCCATAATACTGTTAACCCTCGGCTTGCTCCTCGTTGATTTGCTCGTGGACTACATGCAGAAGAAGATGGGTACCACCGATGAGTTGCTCGGTACTATAATCAACGTGTTGAGGTTCGGTCTTTATGCGGTCATAATAACGATAGCGGCTAACCTAGCCATATTCTATTGGATACCGAATATAAGTCCGTACCTATTTTACGACATAATAATCGCATCCATAATACTGCTCTTCAGCTTTAGCATCGTTAACAAGGCAATTAATGACCTTAAGAAGGAGCATCCAGAGATGGGTAGTGTGCTTGGTTATGCTAGGCTCATCTTATACGCCGTGTTCATACTGGTTGTTGTTGCAATAATAGTTCAGCCGTTTGCGAATATAACGCAAATAATATATGCCATGTCATGGGGCCTGGCCATAGCCTTCGGCATAATAGTCATACCACTCATATACGCACTCGCTAAGAGGCTTGTTCAATCATCATAATAATAAAAATAAGGCAACGCTTCAAAATTAAAAATCATCATTACCTATCTTGGGTAAATACGGAAGCCTATACTGGAGCTTTACGTAAATTTTCACCCAATCAATCTTGAATATTACCACTGCCAAGGCCGTGAATATGACAGCCATGATGACCTGGAATAGGGATATGCCTATGCTATATCTAAATGCTGTGTATATTGATGAGAATAGCAATAGCTCTATCGGTATCTCAACGGAACTCTTTATGACCTTACCAACTAGAACGTAGGTGTTTAGCTTTAATGGGCTTATAATGGCCGCCCCAGCCCCTATGTAGAGGTAATCATCAAGTGGAAGGCCCGGTATTGCGGCTAGTACGATTACCAAGATCCATAGTGGTGCCTTGTTCGATAAGGCCCCTATCAATCTGACAGCGCTCGTCTTCCTCAACGGCCTCTTTAATGCATAACCCAACGCGTAGGATACGTTCTTTGATATCGCAGCGCCCACGGCGGTCACAATAATTACTATTAGGGTGTTGTAGGGGGAGGCACCAATGCTCAGTAGTAACAGTGAGGCGTAGACGGTGTAGGCCTCGCCGAAGAATGGTAATGCATTGCTTACGAAACTTATTATGAATACCGCAATTAATGCGTATATGAAATCCATACAAACCCCGGCTTATTCGTTAATTTTTAGGCTTTTTAATGAAAATATGGCGACACCCACAGCCAATGCCACCAACGCTATGCCAACCACTAAGAATGCCATGTTGTAGCCAGTTAATGAGGTGTTTTGAATATTGAATGACGCATTGCTCACATTTATTGGTTGTATATTAGTTATTGTGAAGGGCGTACCACACGAGTTAGTTGATGCGGCTAGTTCGTAAAGTGCCTGTGAATACGATGCGGCTAGTTCATAGAGTTGGAGCGCTGCCGCTAAATCATTGATGTCACCTGTTGAGTTGTAGTCGTTTAGGTAGTAATTGCCGAAGTCTATGTAGGATATTGCAAGCATTGGGAATAGACCGCACCTATTCTCGGCCTCGTACGTGTTGAATACCGCTAACTTCCTAACGTACTCCGTTATATTTATTAAATAACCAGCACTTGCCTGCCCATTGATTGTTGGTGTAAATAGTAAGTGTAGCATTGCGTCATTACTCGATATTGCATCAAGGCTCTGCGCCAGGGCTAGTGGGTAAAGCCCATTTTGGTAATTGTTTTGGGCATTCTGAACCTCTTGCGTTATGGAATTCATCTCCTGCATTGCATTGGGAAGGCCTATTGCGTTTGATAGTGAGATTGTGTACTCAGTTATTGACTGAGCATAGACCAGGTACATACTCGTTAGTTCCTCGAGATAATTAGTCGATATTGGTGCACCACCATTTATTGCGTTGAGTACTGCAAGCCAATCACCCAAGGTCTCAATCCTAGCCTTAGCATATGCTAAGTTACTTATTGCGTCAGCAATATCGTTCGTTGTCAAGTCCTGGCTTGCAGCCGTTAATGACTGCTGCGCATCCTCAATCCTATCGTATATTCCAATTATTATGTCTATGTTTGCCGTGGTTACATTGTAGTGGGAAACGGCGTTACTGTAGTAGTTGAGTTCATTGTTTAATTGATTAAGTAATCCGTATAGTTGGCTTGTGGTATAATTCTGCATCTCATCTTGGTAATAATTAATTAATCCTTGGAAACCGAGGCTTGCCGCTGTGTAGTACATGCCCTGGTTTGCATAATTGATTGCCTGTTTTACGTATTTGGAAACGTTTGGGTCCGTGGAATTGATGGCCCCGCTCTTAATTAACCTGTCATATATTCTCATCCAGAGGAATTTCGTAATATTGACGTAGGCCGTATTCTTCAATTCTTCACTTGATATCGATGGTATTGTGAGGTTAACACCGGTGAAGTAGTAAATGGCTTGCCTAACGCTCATTATGGGTATAACATCCACACCAAGGCTTCTACCATAACTTACCAGGTTGATGACCTGCCCAGTACTCGTTTGGTACTCCTGCTGCCCATACGGTATCAACACAACCTCGTAACCCTCCTGGGCGGCAGCCTCTATTTTAGCTGGCAACCCTCCAACTGGCCCTATGGACCCATCTGGCAATATCATGCCGGTCATCACGACGTCGGGATTTAATGTGTGGTTTGTTATTAATGCCCACATGGCAACGGTCATGTAACCACTGGCTGATGGTCCGCCGATCTCGAGGGTTGTTGGTTCCACATTTATTAGGAAGTTGTACTTATTGAATGGTTGGTTCGCCAAGTATGTGGCGACCAGGGCGGCTATCTGCGATGATGAGATGAACGTGCCGCTCTCGGCGGTTGGTAATGGGCTTGAGGCAACGTACACATAGCCCGAGCCTGGTGTCATTGCTGTTACTGTTATGTTTATGACAGTGCCTGTGTTGTTTGAGGATACTGCGAGCGCGTGTATTGTTGTTGATCTCGTGTAAACAATAACCTGTTGCCACTCAGTGGCCAATGTTGCGGTTAGCACCGCCACGGTTAGGGATAGGGTTAATATTACGATTATTCCAGCCCACCTTCTCATACGACATGATCAAGGACCCCGTATTAATAAAGCTTACACACTTCCTTAGCGTATTTAATTCCGTGGCTTTAGTGATTTTTGAGTTCATGTAAGTAGGGATATCAATACCGCCTTTGATGTATGAAGCCTATTCTCCGCCTGATCCCACACAACGCTCTGGGGTCCGTCAATTACGTCATCCGTAACCTCCTCACCCCTATGGGCAGGTAGGCAATGCATGAAGACGGCTTGTGGACCTGCAACCCTCATGAGCTCCGAATTAACCTGGTATGGTCTGAATATCTTCCTCCTCTCCTCAGCCTCGGCCTCCATGCCCATGCTAACCCAGACATCGGTGTATACCGCATCAACTCCTCTAGCATCCTCCGTATTATCGCTGATGATAATATTGGCACCCGTCCTTCTTAAATCCTCAGTTAGGGATTCCATGAACTTCGTCGGCCAGTACTTCCTTGGTGATATTATCCTAACCTCCCAGCCGAGTTTGGCGCCTATTACCATGAGGGAGTGGGCGATGTTGTTGTCACCATCGCCAACAAAGGCCACCCTTAAACCATCAAGCCTACCCTTAACCTCCCACAAAGTCAGTGCATCAGCAAGGGCTTGAAGTGGGTGCTCTTGGTCACTCAGGGCATTAATCACAGGCGCTACAGCATACCTAGCCATCTCGACCAATGACTCATGCTTATAGACCCTAGCTGCTATGGCGTCTACGAACCTATCAACAACCCTAGCCGTATCTGCTATGGTCTCTCCACGACCAAGCTGAAGCTCTTGTGGGTTCGAATATATGACATGCATACCCAATTGTGTCGCGGCTACATCGAGGCTAACCCTCGTCCTAGTACTCGGTTTTTCAAAGATCATGAGTAACGTCCTACCCCTTAAGGCGTCACTATACCTATCTCCCTGGTAATACCGCGATTTAAAATCCCTGGATAACCCAAGGAGGTACTTAACCTCCTCGGTTGTGTAGTCCATGAGGGTTATGAAATCACGACCCCTGAGTGCCTTAACGTTTGTCATACACATTACGCATAATGCTGTGCTATTAAAGCATGACCTTACGTTATACACAGGTTATCTGTGCAGGCTGTTTCTGTGGTTTGCTCTCCTTAGTTTAGGGTTATCGTAAGTCTTGAAACCAAAAGCCTTATTTTGCCTAATAAGCATCCATCGCCGTGGTTAAGAGCAGGGATGAGGTGCTGAAGGTACTTGAGGATTGGGGTAATTCTGTGGCTAATGCGGTGCTAAATAATGAGGAACCAATATTAGAGATACCAGCCAGAACCTTAAGCAACACAATTTGGGACCCAAAGAAGAAGATGCTGGTGCTAGGTCCTGAGAAGGTTAGGAGAAGGTTTCTGGATCTGAAGGAGTCGAAGAGGTTCATGCAGACAATGTTGATGTTCAAGTTGATAGTTCAAGCCATTAGGGAGGGTGTATACCCAACAATAAGGGATCTGTACTACAACGGTAAGCACACAATGGAGTTTAAGATTGATGTAATAAATAAGGTGATTAGGGAGAATACCTGGGATGAGCAATCCGAGTCCAACGCCGTTATTGAGGATATCGAGGTAGCCACGGGAATACTTAGGGAGGAGATGGGACTATCAGCCGATGTTAAGGGAAAGGTTGTTGGACCCATAATAGTTAGGTCCAAGGGCTTCGAGATAGATGCAACAAAACTTGGCGACACCGCGCTAAGCCTTCCGCCAAATCCCGATGACCTGGACATAGTCAAGGTCGAGGCAAACTATGTGCTGGTTATAGAGAAGGACGCAATATTCCAGAGACTCAATAGGGAGGGTTTTTGGAATAAGGAGAGTTGTTTGTTAATAACAGCGAAGGGAATGCCTGATAGGGCAACGAGGAGGTTCGTGAGGAGGTTAAATGAGGAGTACAACCTCCCTATCTACGTATTGACTGATGGGGATCCATATGGTTGGTACATATACAGCGTGTACAAGAGTGGTTCGATAAAGCTGAGTTATGAGAGCGATAGATTAGCAACGCCAGAGGCTAAGTTCGTGGGTGTTACGGCAACGGATATACGTGGTTATAAGATTAGTGATGAGTACGTTATAAAGGCCACGGATAGGGACTTAAAGAGGGCGCAGGAACTCCTTAGGTACCCGTGGTTCCAGAGCGATCATTGGAAGAGGGAGATAGAGTTATTCCTGAGGACTAAGAAGAAGGTCGAGATTGAGGCTCTCTCGACACACGGGCTTAAGTTCCTTCACGATTACCTACTTGATAAAATACACAACGCGAAGTTTATCGATTAAAAACAATCGTATTAAATTGATAGGATCCTAAACTTACATAGTATATAACGTGAACCTAATCAGTGAAACTAGATTACCCACACCACTTATAAAGGCGTAAGGATTTGCGAGTTAATGAGTAAAGATGTTAGTTGATAATTACGGTAGGCCCTGGCTAAAGCTTAGAATCGTTGTAAATAGCGTATGTAATTACAAATGCTTATTCTGCCACTTCGAGGGGCAAAGCAAGTTCTTAGGTAGGGAATTGAGTGCTGAGGATATTGGTTTCACGGCATCAGTCGCTAAGGAACTTGGTGTTGATGATTTCAAGATAACGGGTGGTGAGCCACTACTGCGCAGGGATATTGTTAAGGTCGTTGATGAGATAAACAAGGTCAATCCCAAGGACCTGTCTATGACCACAAACGGCTATCTCCTTGATGTTTACGCGAAGGATTTACTTGAACATGGACTTAATAGGTTGAACATATCCCTCCACTCACTCGATAGGGGTAAGTACAGGTTTATAACGGGCGTTGACGCATTGGATAAGGTCTTGGACAACATTGACTATGTGAGCAATCTAGGCTTTAAGCAGATAAAACTTAACATGGTTGTTCTCAGGGGCTTAAATACAGACGAGATACCAATGATGATTAGGTTCGCCGCTAAGTACGGTTTCGTACTTCAGCTAATAGAGTTAATGCCAATGGGTGATGGTTTCCCAATCTTCGCCAGGTACTATGATGATCTAAGCGACATCATTAGTTGGTTAAATAAACACGGTAAGCTAATAGGTACAAGGAAGGACCTACACAATAGGCCGTTGTACGAGGTTGATGGCGTGAGGGTTGAGATTGTGAAGAATTACAACAACCCAACATTCTGTGCTGGATGCACGACAATGAGGTTAACGAGCGATGGTAAACTAAAGACCTGCCTATACAAGGAACCCGCAGTTGACCTATGGCCGTACATAAAGAATAGAGATAGGGAGGGCCTTAAGAAGGCTATGATATATGCGAATTCCCTGAGAAGACCAAACTTCATTGAGGGGGCCTCGGGTAGCCTTGAGAGGATTAGGGTTAAGATTCGTGTTGGTAATTTGGCATATTGAGTTTACGTTCAATGACGTACTTTATGCCTTTATATTCGCTTATTAGTATTATTGTAAGTTCTGACGGATTTGCCGCCTCTATTATTTCGTTCATTATTTCGTTTAGTACGTCTTCATGATATACGGCTTTGTTTCTGAAGCTATCGAGAAATTCCCTGAGGCTAGACAGCTCAACATAGGTGCACTCATCACTACTGCACCGAGGTCTGTACATTATCCTCAGCGAATAATTATCTACGCTCCCATCGATAGGGCATATTGCGGTAAACCCTGTCTCTAACTCGACTCTGTCAACGGGTTTTGCCACTATGGACTTTATCATTAGCTTAACAGGGCATTTTCAATATTTATGCATAACAGTCTCTCCCTACATATCTTATTAATAACTGACCTTAACCTATCTAGTTCGTTCTCATTTATCCAGACCTTAACTAACTCCTCATTCCCGGACATGAAGGTGACAGACCACGTACTTAGCCTCGGTACGTTGAACGTAGGTATAAACCTAACCCCCCTTATCCTAACGGTGTTTATAACGGGCCTTACTCTAACCCTGGTTATTGCATATATTGGCAGCTCTCTCTTCTCGTTACCCCTAATTATCACTATCTTATCAGGGTATAGGGCGACCTCATTCCTCTTTATCGCCATTTTGGCTGCAACCATTATTAATGCTATAAATATTGGTGGTAATGATGCCAACGCTGAATCGAATATGGACTGCGTTATTACGTATATGGCTATCGCACCAATAAGCATCATGATGATCACGATGCCTGCATACACGGTGATTATGAAGGCTGGATCCTCGATAACATGCCAAAGAGGCTTGCTCATTTAATTTGATTTACGTTGAGAAATTAATTAAGCTTATTCCATGAACTCGCTCAACCCCGTTTTATTAACCGGCATGCGCCAATCTATGCCGAGGGTTCTCATGGACACCCTAGGAACTATGGGTGGCTTCCTCTTATGCTCCGTATTCAACACCCTACGCCAAACTGCCTGTACTAAATCGAGCGGTTTGCCTGTCGCTTCCGCAGCCTGCTCGGGGGTCATTCTATAATCAACGAGTGCATGCAGTATTACATCAACATCCTCATACTTAACACCAAGCTCACCCTCCGCGGTTTGTCCCTCCCAAAGCCTTGGACTTGATGGTTTGAAGGCAATCCTATCGGGCAAGCCTAGGTATTTACCCAGGTACCTAACCTGTGTTTTGTATAAGTCGCCGATGGGTAGTATATCCACACCACCATCTCCATACTTCGTGTAGTAGCCAATCAATAGCTCACTCTTATCACCAGTTCCAGCCACAATTCTGTTAAGTCTATTGGCGAAGTAGTACAGCAGCGTCATCCTAATTCTAGGCAATAGATTGCCTGCGGATACCTTATCACCCTCATCGAATATGGGTATTGACTTAACAAAGGAGTCCCTAATACTGCCAATATCTATGTAGTAATACCTTATACCCAGGCTTTCTGCGATGAATTTCGCATCCTCAATATCCTCAGGCGGTGTTGTCCTGTAGGGTAGTATTAACCCAACAACATTGTCACTGCCCAAGGCTTTAACAAGCAGATAGGCGGTGACGCTGGAGTCAACACCACCGCTGAGACCAATCACAGCACCTGCAGCGCCCGAGTCCCTAACGTATGCCCTTATGAAATCAATTATTCTACGTGCCACATAGTCATAGTCAATACGTATTATGTTTTCAAGGGTTATCTTGGGCACGTTAATTACTAGCGTGCTAGGTTTTTAATACTAACCGATTTAACTAGGGAGTTTGTATTTTTAATAACCCCAGATACTGTGTGTTGATGCTCAGGGTACACCTGCTTCAATACGGTAGTAAACTGGGTGATGTGGAGTTCAACCTGGATAGATTAATCAAGGCGATGAATAAATTGTGTGTTGGCGATGGTGCTGACGTCATAGTAACACCCGAGCTTTACCTACCTGGCTACATGTCCAGGGATATGTTCTTCCAAATAGCTGAGCCTATAAGTGGTAGGACAATATCGAGGTTAGTCCTCGAGGCAAGGAGAAGGAATTGTCACGTGATTACAGGGTTTGCGGAGAGGAACAATGAAACACACGTTTTATATAACACGGCGGTTGCCGTAGGACCCGATGGTGTACTTGCAGTTTATAGGAAGAGACATCTACCCTCATACGGTGTTTTTGATGAGTATAGGTACTTTGGTATTGGTAAGGGTGATATACCGGTCATAAACATTAATGGGCATAGGGTAGGTATTGCGATATGCTACGATGCGTTTTACCCAGAGGTTTCAAGGGTAATGATGCTTAAGGGAGCTGAGGTTCACGTATATATAAGTGCCGCACCCGATATGTCAAGGCTGCACTTTGAGACGTTCATGGTTGCCAGGGCATTGGAGAATGTGGCATACACTGTTTACGTGAATACGGTGGGGCAGTACGACGGTTTGGGATTCTTCGGTGGTAGTCATGTCGTTAATCCACTGGGTAATGTATTGGTCAAAGCTAAGTATTATGAGGAGGATGTGAAGTCCGTGGAGATAGAGCCGAGTGATGTGGTTAATTATAGGAGCCATAGACCCATACTCAAGGACCTGGATCCCTCGGATATGGAGCTTGTGGTTAAGGCACTCAACGATTATGTGAACCCGAGACTACCTCTGATTAGGGCGGAGGGTAAACAGGTAATTACGGAGGAGGTCAAGGAACAATGAATAGAATTTGTTTTAATCAGTGTTAATTTTTCATTTTTCACTTAAACTGATCGATTATCTCAATCAAGGCATCGCCAAACTCCTTAGTACCTAGTGGTTGGACGCCCATGAACCTGGCAAGGTCTTGGGTAACCTTCTTCTGATTTATGGCTTCGGTAATCGCCCTATCAATTAAATCAGCAGCCTCTCTCCAACCCATGAACCTAAGCATCAACTCACCACCCCTAATTATGCCCGTAGGATTCGCCACGTTCTTACCCGCATACTTGGGTGCTGTACCGTGAACAGCCTCGAACATACCACCAGAGTCACCGACGTTGGCACCGCCAAGTACGCCAATATCGCCTATCAATGCGCCTGCAGCATCACTTATGTAGTCACCATTCAAATTCGGTGCCAGGATCACGTCATAGTTCTCGGGTCTCGTTATTATCTGCTGGAACATGTTGTCCGCTATCCTATCATTAACCAAGATCTTCCCTGGCGGTACCTTACCTCCATAGACCTTGTTAACCTCCTCCTCCGTCACAACATAGTCCCTGAACTCCTTAAGGGCGACCTCATAGGCCCACTCCCTAAACGCACCCTCTGTGTACTTCATTATGTTACCCTTATGCATTATTGTGACAGATCTCCTCTTATTATCAATAGCGAACTTGAAGGCAAACCTAGCCACCCTCTGTGTCTTATACTTACTCATTGGCTTTATGCCTATGCCAGTGTCGTCCTCAAGCTCTATGTTAAACTCCTCCTTCAGGAACTTCCTGAGCTTAGCCGCCTCAGGGCTATCCCAACTCCACTCAATACCCCTGTAGAGGTCGTCGGTGTTCTCCCTAATTATCACCATATCAACCCTCTCAGGGTGCTTAAGCGGTGACTCAAGCCCCGGCATGTACTTCACAGGCCTAACATTGGCGTAGGCGTCCAGGAGCATCCTAATGGCAACATTAATCGACCTCCAACCACCACCGATCGGCGTCTCCAGCGGGCCTTTCAGGACAACCCTGTATTTGGTAATGAGGTTTATTGTCTCCTCAGGGAACCTATTACCATAAACCCTCTCAGCTTCCTCACCAGCATAAACCTTCACCCACTTAATCTCCCTCGAGCTCCCATAGGCCTTTTCCACGGCCTTATTTATCACCTTAATCGCGACGTTCGTGATCTCTGGTCCTATACCATCACCCTCGATATAGAGTATTATTGGTTTATTCGGAACCTTCCAGACACCACCCTGTACCGTTATTGGTTCACCATCCTCAGGTATCTTCACTCGAGAAGACATCCATGCATTTACATGCTTGTCACGTTTTTAAATCTTTCAATAATCGAGAAAGACGTGGGTAAGAAAAACCCAACATTATACCTAGTTGGACTTGGTCTAAGCCCTGGTAATTTAACGATAGATGCACTAAATATTATAAGAAGTGTTGATAAGGTATTCATGGAAACCTACACATCAAAGGCACCAGGCGAATTAATTAAACAGATAATGGGTATTAGACACGACATAGTATTCCTCTCAAGGGAGGATCTTGAGGATAGAAGTGGTAATGCAATAATAAGCGAGCTAAGCAAGGGAAGAAATGCTGCTCTACTGGTCATAGGCGATCCCATGATGGCAACGGCGCATGCGGCAATATTAGTGATCGCCAAGAGACTGGGCTTTGAGGTGAGGATCATAAACTCCGTCAGTATAGTATGCGCAATACTCAGCCAACTCGGTTTATCGCCGTACAAGCTTGGACCCATAGCCACAATAACTTACCCAAGGATGGGCATACTAAGTATGAGAGCCTATGAGATATTAAATGACAACCTAAGGCGTGGGTTACACACAATATTATTACTTGACATCAAGGATGGTAATGAGTTCATGAGTGCCAGCGAAGCCATTGACTTACTGAGGAAAATGGAAGAAAATGGTAAGTTGGGAATCATTAATAATGACTTATTGGTAATATATGCTGCCAGGATAGGTTGGGAGAATCAAAGTATTGTTGTATCCACAATAAACAACGTACCAAGTTTAGGCGAAACACCGCACACAATCATTATACCAGGCCTATTAAATCCCGTTGAGATAGATTACTTAACGTATGTCTTGAACGCGGATAAGGACATAGTGCTCAAACATCAGAGGTGGGTTAATAAATTAATGAATGGTAATTGGCAAAAATAATCTATTAATAACGTGGTACCTTCGGAACAAGTTTTATAAAGAACTGAAAATTCTATTCTAAATGAGACTACACATGCATGGAAATCTCAAGCAATACTTATAGGCAAACAATCGGTTATTTAATAATATTGCTTCTAAGCATTTACGCAGTAATCCTTACAGGGAAAACCTACGTGAAGTTATTAAATGATATAACGAATAACGAACTTATTACTATCGAGATATATAGACGATTTCTTCGATGATCCACAAAAGCCTTAGAAAGATTTACAAGCATTAGTGTGGGACATTTCTATGAAAAATTACCGTGCCATCCTTATTCCTTATCTCCACAACCCTATGGTAGGGTATATAGGTCTCCCTCCCATCATTATTTATGAATGTGAAGCCATCCCTACCTATGGTGATTATCCTTGATAGATCAATAGTCTCCTCATTATTTGGTGAGCCTCTCGATACATACACCAGCACATGATTGCTTAATTGATCGGTCCACTTTAACTTATTTAATACGTCCCTAATTGTTACCATCCAAATATTTCTACGAGGTCTATTTATAAATCTTCATGAATGCAAAAATAGGCCATACCTTTCTCATTAAACTGCTATGTTGAGATTTTGATAATCCAATATCACTGAAATATTAATTAAGTAGTTTTCCATTGAGTCGTTGATGGTTGGACCGTGCATCTTCATAAGTAGGAGCAACCTGCCCTCAGTGATATACACCCAATTGAATAAGTTACCCGTGGAAATTAGGATGTGGAAGGAAACTGGACCAATGTGGAGTAGGCAAGCGTCACCACCTCGGGAGGTTTGGGTTGAGATGTTTAAGGAATGCACTGGCGTCGTTGTTACACTTGGTGACGTCATTGATAGGTCATTAATCAATGAATCTGATAAACTCATTGTGATCAGTACATACAGTGTTGGTGTTGATCACATAGATGTCAAGGCAGCCACGGAGAGGGGTATCTACGTAACCCATACGCCGGAGGTTTTGGTTGAAGCTGTGGCTGACCTTGCCATGGGACTCTTAATAGCGCTTGCTAGGAAGATCGTGCAAGGAGACAAACTTGTCAGGGCAGGTGCAATATTTGATAAGTGGGGCTGGCTTTTGGGCTCCGAGGTTCATGGAGCAACACTTGGGATAATCGGTCTCGGCAACATTGGTACTGCGGTCGCCAGAAGAGCGAGGGCATTCAACATGAAGGTTATCTATTGGTCAAGGACAAGGAAGCCACAAATAGAGTTCGCACTGGGCATTGAATACAGACCCCTTGAGGCATTGTTAAGCGAGTCCGACTATGTGGTAATAACAGTAGCGGCAACACCGGAGACCAGGCACTTAATTAATGAGGAGAGGCTTAAGCTCATGAAGAGGGGTGCATATTTGATAAATGTTGCCAGGGGTGATATTGTTGACACAAACGCCTTAGTCAAGGCGTTAAAGGAGGGTTGGATAGCAGGTGCCGCATTAGATGTTTTTGAGGAGGAACCATTACCCAGTACCCACGAATTAGCGAAGTTTGATAACGTGGTGCTGACCCCACACATAGGCTCTGCCACGAGCGAAACCAGGGAGAGGATGGCCGAGGTTGCCGTTCAGAATTTGATAAATGTACTAATGGGGAAGAGACCACTTTATCTAGCAAATCCTGAGGTTCTCTCAATAAGGCCCCTACAACCATTAATTTAGAACGGCTAATAGCTTTTATTAATTTGGTAAGTTACTAAATTAAGTCATGGCAAGTACAGACATAGTATCGAGATTGAGAAGTATCGTGAGGAGGGAAAAGCCGAAACCAGACGCAGCGCATTCGTGGGCTGCGGTTGCGGTGATAATCAACACGTGCCTTAACGCTATCTTAATCGGTAAAAGGACAATAAACCCAGAGGATCCCTGGAGTGGTGATGCAGCATTTCCAGGCGGGAGGTTTAAGCAAGGTGTAGATAACGACTTGGTTGAGACGGCAATTAGGGAGACGAGGGAGGAGGTTGGACTTGACTTAAATAGTGATGCTGAATTACTTGGAGTTCTTGAGCCTCTCTCCCCGAGCAATGCGCCGAGCATAAGCGTTGTGCCTGCAATATTTGCATTGAGGAATTGCAACCCTGCGTTATCTATAAATAAGGTGGAATTATCGAAGGTGCTTTGGTTAAATATAAATGATATTCCTAAGTATGTTAAGGTAGATGTTGATATAAAAGGTATGAAGAGGCCGGCGATAGTTATAGAGGACATGGTGATTTGGGGTCTTACATATAGGATCTTGAGAAGAATATTGAAGGAAACAATTGGGATGGTTTTGCCCAGGGATCCTAGAGATATTGACTAGGTTATTTTGTCTCGCACATCATCAATAACCTGACCGGTGATCCCTCGGCACCCCTAATCTTAAGTGGTGTGAATATGAATAATCCCTCACCATCCTTGCATTTACTCAATGCTATATCGAGGTTTGTGACCCCCTCTATTATGTAGATTCCATTGGACAATAGTTTGTAATGCACGTATGCCACATCATCTCTAGCAACCCTGGGTGGGTATGGGTAACCCTCCTTACCAGGCCAACCGGCTATGCTAAGGGCTTCTATACCGACAGCTCTAATTTTTCTTTCGATTAAGTAATCAGCACCTGATCTATCCAGGTACGGCCAGTTATATAGGAACTCCTCTGTGCCCCACGCCCTGGAAAATCCCGTGTAGAGCATTACCACGTAGCCCTGCCGTATTTTATTGCCAAACTTCTCCAGGTCTTCCCTGGTGATTGGTTCACCAAACCTCTTATAGCTAAGGTCCAATACTACACCGTAGGCTATAAAGTCACTGGGACTTATTGTCTCTGCCGTGGCTCCGTTAGGTACGAAATGCCTCGGAAGGTCTACATGAGTACCGCTGTGCAGCCCAGCCGATATTTTTGAGAGGGTTGACTCACCGTAATTCCTGCCCACCTTAACGTACTCATGAGTAAAGGGTGGATCCCCAGGGTATGTCGGCATACCCGTGTAGAGTTCATGCGTGAGATCTATGACCAACAATTGCCCATTAACTATTCTATCCAACATGTCCCTGAGTAAATGGGACATACACCACAATATTAAGTGGTGGCTTAATACGCGTTTTCTCCGTAATAGTATATAGGTTATGTAGTGGTTAAAATCTGTTTAAGCATTAGGTTCAGTTCTAGGGGCAATTATTGAATTAAATTTCTACACAGCACCTATTTATTAAGGGGATAAAATCCGTTATAGATCGATGAAGGCAGTCACAGTAGTACCATTAATGAAGGATTCATTAGCCCTAAGGGAGATGCCTAAACCATCCCTTGGTAAAGGCCAGGTATTACTTGAACCAATTGAGGTTGGCGTTTGTGGCACTGATAAGGATATCATTGAGGGCAAGTATGGGGCGGCACCACCTGGTGAGGAGTACCTGATTCTTGGTCATGAGGCTGTGGCGTCGGTGGCTGAGCTCGGGGATGGTGTCGACAATGTATCGGTGGGCGACATCGTAGTACCCACAGTGAGGAGGCCATTTAATTGCGACCTACCCGTGGACTTCTGCCCGGTGGGCCACTATCTTGAGCATGGTATCTGGGGTCTCCATGGACATGCCGCCGAGTACTCCGTGACAGATGCGAGGTACCTAGTTAAGGTTCCTAAGGATTTACTAGACGTAGCCGTACTCACCGAACCACTCTCCGTGGTTGAGAAGGGCATAGACATGGGGCTCAGGATTGGGCAGGCAAGGTTTGACTGGAAACCAAGGACAGCCCTGGTGCTTGGAGCCGGCCCCGTGGGCTTACTGGCAACGATGGTGCTCAGGCTCATGGGCATATCCACAGTAACCACAGCCACAAGACCACCCGAAAGCCTAAAGGCGAAGTTAGTCCTTGAGTTGGGCGGTAAGTACGTGGACTCCGCGGTAGAGCGAGTAACTGGGGAGTTTGACATAGTCGTTGAGGCCACAGGATCGCCCCAGGTCGCTATTGAGGGCTTAAACCACCTAGCACCCAACGGTGTCTACGTACTGCTTGGTGTTTACCCCAGTGGTGGCTCGATGAGTGAGGTTGGTGGTTTGATGACGAGCATGGTGCTCAACAATAAAGTCATTGTTGGCTCTGTCAATGCAGGAATTAAGCACTTCGAGATGGCCCTTGAGCACCTGAGGAGGGCTAAGGAGGAGTTCAACAATTGGCCGCTTAAGTTAATAACAAAGAGGGCAACCCTCGAAAATTACCAAGAGGCGTACACCTGGACGCACGACGACATAAAGACGGTGCTTGAAATCAACCCTGCATAAGCCTACAACCAAGCCCAAGCAATGAATCCCTAAGGTCTAAACCATCATACAAAATAACGCAGCCCTTAAGCATCTCCCTAATTACTGGGTCGCTCAAATCATCAACGCTAAGTACTAAGAGATCTAGGGATAGACCACCAGGCTTTAATCCCCTAATCCTAAGCATTAACTCTCTTTCATCAGGAACCTTCCTAAACACCACAGCAACATCATAATCACTGTAAGGCATGTAATCACCACGAGCCCTGGAGCCGAAGAGCACAATAGTACTACTTGGATACTCGCTGGACACCCTGGATGCGAACCCACGCAGCAGCTCATCGCCTTTACTAATGCTCTCACCCAAGATCCTTAGCAACCGATCTAACCCACTCGATGATCCTCCTTGCATACCACCTCCTAGCCGTCTCATCATTATAAACCCTAGGCTTCCTACCTGGATACCTAGATAGTGTATACTCACCACTCAATGCGTCGGCATAAACGTATAACTCATTGGAAAAGTCGAAACCAAGGGACTTAGCAACCCTAAGCAGCTCAGCTAAGTCGTGAGTAAATGGGTATGTTCCTGCCTTGGCGATGATTAGGCCCTTAAGGTATAACTCAGTGGCTTGTTGTGATTCGAAGCATGATAACCAATATAATCCATCATTTACGTGCCTCTCGGCATCCATGAAAAACGCATCCGCCTTCTCAACCCACTCACTAGGTATTATCATTTACGCATAGTTGTACAGGTAGTACTTAAATAAGCATTATCACGGAGGACACCACATTACGTTAATATGAAATCAAGGTTTTGGGCAAGGTTTATTAAACCATAGTGGCCACTACATGCTTGGTAGGGCATGGATAATGAGGTAATATTGACTATTCTACCGCCAGAGCTTGTTGAGGATGTGGAAGAACTTATACCAACCATCTTACTACCAGAGGAGGTGTTGAGTAGTGGTTCTGAGACTAAGGATTAGGGTGTGTTATGGCGATAAATGCGTGGAAGGCCTTGGAATAGCCAATAGCGGTTTTGCGGGGAGAGAGCCGGAGGTTGTGCTTCCTCAGGAGCTCGTGAGAGAATTACTAGGGGAGGGGCCCAACGTAGTCCTGATCGAGAGGGTGCTAGCTGATGGTAGTAGGGTCTTCCTACCGAGGCTAACGGATCCCCTTGATATATACGTAATAACCGAAGATAGGGTCGAGGGACCCGTGAAGGCGTACGCCTACATAACTAGGGGCAGGTTTATATTACTAAACGACGCCCTACTCAGCAAATTACGCATCGTAATACTTGACCCATTTGAGGGCGTGTGGTGCTTTAAGGATGAGCTTGGTAGGATGGAAAGGAGAGAAACGGCTTCTTAACCATACCTAACACAACCTAAGGATTACCCGCATTGTCCTGGATAAGAGATGGAGTATTGATAATCAGCGATCATAATATGTTAGTTATAATATTTATAGGCATGCCATTGTTAAGTGCCACCATGCAGATCAAGGATGTGGTTACCTACGTTGGGAGGGCATTCGTTGGTAAACCCGTGACTGGCTTTAGGGGTCCTTATGAGGAGGTTGCGTCAAGGATTAGCCAGGGATTTACGGCTGTTTATGTTAAGATTATTACTGACGATGGACTTACTGGTTGGGGCGAGGCAATAGCGAGGGAGGCGCCGTCGGCGACTGCCTCGATAATTAATGAATTATTTAAGCCAATGCTCATTGGCAAGGATCCACTGGATACTGAAGTCCTTTGGGAGGAGTTGTTTACGGCAATGAGGATCAGGGGACACCACGCTGGCTACTACGTAGAGGCATTATCAGGCGTTGACCTGGCCCTTTGGGATCTCAAGGGTAAGATACTGGGCAAACCAGTACATAGGCTGCTCGGTGGTGCATTTAGGAGTGAGGTTAGGGCATACGCATCCTCTGTGGTCTTCATGAGCCCTGAGGACACTGTTAAGGAAGTCGAGAAATTATTGGAGCAGGGGTTTAGGTACATTAAGGTGAAGATTGGTAGGGGTTACGATATTGATAAGTCCGTGATAAAGGCAATAAGGGATTCGCTTGGGAATGAGGTTGAGATAATGGTTGATGCCAATACGGCATACAATGTCGCCACCGCAATAAAGGTCGGCAGAATGCTTGAGAAGTACGATGTGGTATGGTTCGAGGAACCAGTACCACCAGACAACCTGGAAGGCTACACCAGGGTTGCTAAGGCCCTGGACATACCCATAGCGGGAGCCGAGACCTTATTCACGAAGTACCAATGGCTCGAGTTCATGAGCAGGGAAGCCATAGACATAGCAATGCCAGACATAGCGAGGGTGGGCGGAATAACAGAGTTACTGAGGATAAGGGCATTGGCAGACTCCTTTGGGATACCTATGACATTCCACGTTGGATTATCTGGTGCAGGATGTAGAGCAGCAACTCTTCAATTCATAGCGGCAACACCAACAAACACACTCTTCACACCAGCCTATGAGTACTACTATGTCGAGAAAAATCCATTAGCATACGAAATAACCAAGGAACCAGTGGAAAACTTCAGGGGCGATTACGTAACAATACCAGGTAAACCCGGCCTAGGAGTAGAGATAGACGAGGAGAAGCTGAGAAAATACACAATATAATAAACATAATAGTTAAGATTATAAGGGCTTCTGAGAACCATAGTTATAGTCATTATTTGAATCACAGTTTATATTTCTATTCAATTTTCTATTCAATAAAAATCATTATTGATTAAGTGAGTAAAATTTAATAAGTAATTGATTTAAGTTGGAACAATGGTTTTAAAATTATTAAAGTTAGTGCTTCAGCATGATGATTGGAGTAAGTATCTACAAGAATTTCCTGGAAGTAAATATATAATTATTAACTCATTACCATTACCTTCCAAAGATACCATACAGGCCTTAGTTAAATTAGAAACATCAAATAAAGATCTTATGAAAACGATACTTAAGAAAATTAAGGAACATTCACATACTAAAAATGCGGAGGTCTTAAATACATACTCGGCAAAAAGTCACACTATGGCAATTTTTAAAGTAATAACAAACTATAAAGGTAGTATCATTGAGCAAATTATTAATTATAATAGTAACCATGACCATAAGGTATTGACCTATCAGGAATATGGTAAGAATGGATTAGAATACTGGAGTATTTTAATTTATAATAGATATATCAATGATTTTGTTCATGTTCTAAATGAGCATGCGGAGATTATATCATTTAATTCTTTTGATGGTGATTTAATCTTCAATCATTATAGTAAATATTCACTTACACCATATGAGTCATATGTATTAAAAGTAGCTTATAAATCAGGATATTTTGAATGGCCTAAAAAAGCTACTTCCGAAGATATAGCAAAAATATTGAATATAAGTAAATCTACCTTTACTCAAATTTTACGGAATGCACTTCGAAAGATTATAGCGAAGGAGTTATTATTATATAATGATTTTTCCTAGATTTGCGTTCTTCTTTATGGTATTAAGTATATAAAAGGTCTTTATAGCATCTTTCATCGTTGAAAGTGGCTGTTTTTTATCTACTAAGAATTCATCTATAAAGTAAGAAACTATATTATAAACCGTTTTTTGGGAGTATATAGTTCTCGATTGATAATAACTAGCTGGTTGCTGATATGTTAATGATTCCATAGAGTTGAAAGTAAATACCCCCTTTTCAAAGAATACTTTAACCATCCATGTCCAAGATGTTGGTGTTAAATCGTCGCAACACCATCCGCTTAATATTTGCGCTGCCGTTCCGTTTTTAAACTTAAGTATTACTATTGCTAAATCATCTACATTTTTATATTTTGAGTACGATACATTATCAACATAACCCACTAAGTATTCAATATCACCAAATAGAAACAATAATGTATATATTAGATGATAAGCTTGAGTTATTAGTGTACCATGATATCTTTTTGCTACTTCTTCATCGATCTTATGGAAAATGCTTGCAAATGCAAAAATAGGTCTTCCTAGTTCGTTATTAGTAATAA
>OFEH01000086.1_pt1 | contig 36472 bp, 37 predicted proteins | sample 1521031 | NCBI WGS metagenome assembly OFEH01 (sample SAMN05518350, study PRJEB24110) | hypersaline lake metagenome | isolation source: Grendel Spring, Yellowstone National Park, Wyoming, USA | place: USA:Grendel Spring, Yellowstone National Park, Wyoming, USA | collected 2011-11-16
GATATATTTTTCTTCAAATCTTTTCTTTTTTCACTTTCTAACAACCTTTTATATGCATATCTCATTGCAGATGAAAACTTACGCATTGAATCTAATACCATTTCTTTATCTTTTTCATTTTTAAATTCAAGCAAAAATTGAAGTGTTAACATATTTCACCCATAGCAAATATCATACGTTTTCTTACAGAAAATCGCAACCGTTGTGTACCTCCTCAAAATATAGAGTAGGTAGGCGTTATTAGCCTTATATGTAAGGCGGTTTTGATGCTTTTATGAGCATCAAGGAGAACGCCATCTCCCTAGCTAGCATTATACAAAATCACATAAATAAGTTCAATGATCTTACTCAATTAATCAAAGTTTAAAAACAATCAGCGCTATGACAAATATAGCTATGATATAAATAATGTAATAATGTAAATAACCATTCATAATTATGTTTGACACAATAGCGCTTAGTCGTTTGAAAAAGCGTACCAAGAAATCGTATATAGCGTTTGATATATCGTAGGTTTCGACGCTGGTTCTTAGTTCTTTCGTTCTATATATGCCTCTTAACACATACTCCACTATAAAAGAATAGCCTCTGGTATTGTAAACCTCGTTTTCTTTCAAAGGTAAACCTCCAACCCAAGGTATGGTGGTTTTTACATTTTTGTTTTGGGCTTTTAGTATGATCAACAAACTTATTAAGAAAAATCCTACCACGATAAAAAACATGAAAGGCGATATAACACCAAATATCGGTCTACTTGAGACAATAAGCGTAGGTTTAGGGACACCTAAAAGCCCATCCAAGAACTCTTCGTATCCAAGATATTTTATTATTAAAAACGATAAAACACCGCTTGTTATAATAAGAAAACTAAGTATATTTTCTGCCCATTTCATTGTAAAATCTTTAAACCTTTTTAGTTCAAAGTTTAGTTCACCAAGATCAGAAAATCCCACAAGCTTTTTCATACTAAAAGAACTAAGTCCCATCGCAAGAGCTATCAAAATACCGGCAAAAGTGATTATAAACTTCAATAGAAAATCAGAAAACTTGTAAGATTGAAACAAGCTTTCAAGAAGCATCCATTCTGCTACAAAACCCACCAACGGAGGCACCGCACTAAAAGATAAACCGGATATAAGTAAGCCTATGCCAGCGGGTTTGCTAATGTGCTTTAAAATACCCCTTACATCATCTATGGAATCTCTTCCAAGCATCTCTTTTGCATGCCCAATGGTTAAAAACATCGTGGTTTTTGATAAAGAATGAGCTATTATGATGATGAGCGCTGTAAGGTAAGAAAATTTTGACAGCACCGTTAAATGGCTGTATTTCGCAAGTGCGCTCAGACCAACGGCTGTTAGTATCATGCCGTTGTTTTCTATAGTAGAATAAGCCGGTAGTGTTTTTAAATGAGTTTCTCTGGCCGCCTGTAAAGCACCCCAAAAAGCACTTATAGAACCTATTATTATTGCCAAAATCCCCAATACATAAGAATAATTATCGCTTAGAGCCAATACCCTAAATACACCGTAGGCTCCTATAAGTGTTAATGGAACAGAAAGAATGGCGGCTATGTTTGAAGGGGCTTTAGGATAAACCAAAGGAACCCATACATGGGTTGGAACTCCGTCCATTTTCATAACAAATCCTAAAAACGCAAAAACCGCAAACAAAACGTTGTTGTATCCAGCTTTAAACAAAAACAAACCGTTTGAAGCTATTACTACAGCAAAACCCACAAACAAAAGAGCGTAAGAGGCTTCAGAAAAAGCTAAAAAGATATAGCCCTCTTTGTGGGTGTTTGGCCTTTCTAATATGCTGAAAAAAAGGATTATGGTTACCAATTTAAAAGCGATAAGAAAACTTATAAAATCCGCTGCACAAAAAACAATAAGCATACTAAGCATCAGAAAGTTCATCAAAAAAGCCATAGACTTTTTAAAAAGCTTACCAAAGTCTATAGAGTAAAAAGCTATCAAAGCAAAGCATATGTAAGCAATGATTATAAAAAACGATGATACTTTGTCTATGTTTATACCTAAACTAACGTTGTTGTATATATCCCATTGATAGTAAAATCCATCTTTGTACCCTTCAAAGCCAAGCACCACTGCAGATATAGCACCTAAAACACCAAAGCTATAACTTGTTGTTCTATTAAAAGAAAACACCATTCCCAAAAGGAAAAAAATTATCGCTAGTACAAATGCTAACATATCAAACCCCCTTTGGCTATCTCTACCAATTTTTTAAATATTTCCTCAGCTTCCAAATTTCCTTTCAAGCGTCCCACCAGGTTTGGCAAGTCAATATCAACGCCGTTTTCAAAAGTTTCATTTTCTATAAGGAGTACTCCAAAAGGCTCTGGCATCTGATTTATAGCCTCTTTAACTATCGGCAACATTTTCTCTGTGGGTTTTGATAAGATAACCAACAAATCCGCATGTCTTGGCGTATTTACAAAGAAAATGCCATACCTGTGAATGTTGTATTTTGGAGACATAAGGCTGTAAAATTCTAAAAGGAGTTCTACATCAGATCCAGCATCAATTACAAATACATGCAAAGATCTTCTGAAAGGGTTTCTGGGCTTAGAAGGAATGTCAAACCTGTATCTTTTGCTGTATCTTTTTGAAAGTCCGTAAATTGGCCAAAACAACATAATCTATCCTCCGCTATTTTGCCGCATCTGCGAAAAAGGCTCCAAAAGAGTCTATCGTAAAAGCAAAATCTGTAAAAATTTGGCCCACCAAAGATGCTTCTATCGCTTTTATCAAAAACATGGAAGGCGTTGAAATATAGACGTATTTAATTTTATCTCCTAAAAGCTCAATATAATAATAAATTGCACCGCTTGGAGACTCAGCAAAGCCAATTGCCGTTCTTTTTTGATTATCCTTTTCAATTTTAATGTTTGTTTTGTTGTTTGATGTTTTAAGCTTTTGGAAAAGCTTCTTTATAAGTTCCATAGATTGCATGATTTCCTCAGCTCTTACTATCATCCTTGAAAGAGAATCCCCGCCCTCATGCACTATGCTATCAAAGCCCTCCAACAGCTCTTCGTAAACTCTTGTATCTAAAGATGTACCTATGGCTTTAAGAGCTGGCCCATCAAAATTGATAGATTCAAAATCCTCCATTGTCAAAATACCTGTGTTGTGCAACCTATCTAAATAATTGTAGCTTTTTAAAGAAAACTGATAAAGCTTTGAAAACTCTTTTACTATGTCATCAAGTTTTTTAACAAACTCTTCCATCTTATCTTTAGATATAACTTTGATTGTGCCAATAGTGTTTATATTTTTTAAAAATCTACTTCCAAAAAACGTTTTGTTTAAACTAAGTATTTCATCAAATAGATATATTAGATGATTTGTAAAAACCTTTTGGGCAGCAGCACCGCTAAGGCGAGATATAACAAATATATGGTTAAATATACGCTCCACCTCAAGAAGTATAAGCCTCATAATCTTTGTGTTATCGTCTGGTGTTATACCAAATGCCTCTTCCACAGCCCTTGAAAACGCACAAGAATGAGAAAAGGAAAAGCTTGCACAAATTTGTTCTGACAGTTTTAAAGCCTCAAAGACATCTTTGTTTATCATCTTATCTTCTATAAATCTTGACTTGTAGGTATTGTCTATATAAACCTCTTTCATTCTCTCTCCGTAAGTGTATATATTAAAAACCACAGACTCAAACAATGCCCCAGCCGAAGGTCCAAGTCTAAAGTTAAAAAGCTCATCTCTGGTTTCTTTGGCTTTTATTAAACCTTTTTGCCAATCGTAAGCTTTAAAGTCTTTACTTTGAGAGCTATCCACAAAACCTACAAATGTTCCAGAACTTACAAAAAGTTGCTCTTTGCCATCGATATTTACTATACCAAGAAGCCTTTTCATTTTATAACTCCCTCAATAAACCTATAAAAGATAGGAACTATAAGTATCACAAACGCAGCCAATGCTATAAATATTACTGGTACAAAGGTAAAAGGACTTTCTTTTGCAGAAGATACTGGTTTTGTCTCATCGTTAAATACCATGTTTATCACCCTGTAGTTTATAAACAAAAATCCACACACCAAAAAGAAAAATAAAGCAAATCCTACAATCCAACCATAATAGTTTATAGTTTTTGATACTATTAAAAGCTCACCAAAAAATGTGGCAAAAGGTGGTGTGCCTGTAACCGCAAGCGCACCAAAGAACAAAAATAAACCAGTTTTCGGCATAATCTTAATAAGCCCTTTAACATCTTCGATCTTTCTTGTTTTAAGTTCATGAAGCATGTTGCCTGTTAGCATAAACACGCCAGATTTGGCAAAAGCGTGAGTAAATATCAAAACGATAGTACCAAACAAAGCGTAAGAGCCCAAACTTACGCCTATCAACGAAAGACCCATATTTTCAACAGATGAATAGGCAAACAGCCTTTTATACAACCTTTGATTTAAAGTCATGATACTACCAGTCATAACGCTTAAAAAGCCTAAAACAAATGCAAATTTTGATAAAGATGGATTTTGATAAACTTCAAAAAACCTTATCAAAGGATACAAGGATACAGGCAGTAAAATAGCGCTAAATATAGCACTTATAGGAGCTGGAGCTTTACCATGGGCGTCCGGAAGCCATGTATACATAGGGAAAATACCAATCTTTGTCCCATAACCTACTACAAGCAACATCTCACTAAGGAAAAACAAACTACCTTGATTTTGTCGGCTTAAAAGATCTGTTATAGATAACGTATGGGCTGATGAGTACAAAAAGAGCGTCCCCACAAGGCCAATTGTAAGGCCCACAGATACTATCATGATGTATCTCCAGGCTGCTTCAAGAGCTGCTATATCATTTTCTGAGGCCACAAGTAAAGCTGTGGCAAAAGTAGTAGCCTCTATTGAAACCCAAAAAAGACCAAAATTGTTTAAAGTCACACTAAAAAGCATGATACCAACAAATATATCCAGGAGTGAAAAATATTGACAAGATTTTACAAAATGTCCATGAGAATGTTCTAAATATCCTATTGAAAATATAACTACACCAAGATAAACAGAAGATATCATAAGCAGAAAAATCTTTGATAAGCTATCCACATAAAAGAATGCGGTAAATCTATCTGGCTCAAACAATAGAAATATTGAAAACACTAAAGCCAAAAAACTAGCCAAAACCGATGCTTCTTTGTGCTTACTTCTAAAAAGACTAAAACTTAAAATAGCACCAAGCGTTGCAGATATAGAAGGCAATAAGTATATCATCCTAAAAGTTCCTCCTCTTTTTCTATATCTTCATCCCTTACCCTCATCAAAAGACCGGCCACCACCACAACACCCAAAACATCCAAGATAATACCAGCTTCTACTATAAAAGGCAGTTCACTAAAGAGAAAAGAAAGCAAGAACATAGAATTTTCCATCACAAGATAACCAATTAATTGTGAATAAGCGTTAGAACGAGAGACTATCAAAAAAGCACCTTGAAGCATAAGGGTAATAGGGATAGAAACCAAAGATTGACCATGTCCGGCCAAAATCAAATAATATACAAGGTATCCAAACACAGCCAAAAGCAAAGATATAAGTATAGAAAGACCTGTGCTAATCCTATGTTTATTTTCCCTTGCTCTATATATTTGCTTTCTTATAGTATTACCCAAATACAAAGGCATTGCTATAGCTCTTGTTATAATTGTCAGTAAAGCTAGTATAATGAGGGCTATAAAACCGTGAAAAACCCCAGCCCACAACAAAAAGATACCTAAAATCCAAGACTGCACAGAAAATGTTTTGATATTGCTTATAGTATAAGCTTGCCATTGCATAAAAATAGAAAGTATAATCTCCCAAAAACCCACCAGCACAAATATCTCCTTTTCCATATTAGCCTCCGTTTACCACGTAGAACACCACCATTGCCATCAATGCAAAGCTAAAAGCTATGAGAATATAATCAAAGATCTTAAACAATCTGTACTTGGAGACTATGTTGTTTATAATAGCAAAGATAGCCAAGAGTAAAATAATCTTTAGAAAGTTTATAAACATATAGAGGACTATAGCCAATATGTTAAATTTCATAGGTACAAAAAACGGCAATGTGAATACGTTAAGAAAAACATTCATTAGAAGAAAAGATTTTATGTAGCTTCCCCACTTTAAAAGCGCCAGCTCCCTGCCAGAGTACTCTAAACTCATAAGACTATCGATAGAGCCAAACTCGTTGGGCGTATGGCTTTCAATGGGAAGCTGTCCAGTTTCTATTATAAGCACCAGGAAAAACGCAACACCTACAAAAAGGTGTACCAAAGAGAAAAACCAACTGGTAGATGTTTGTAAAATATTGTTTATTACATATGGATTGTTGGTACCCGATATAACACCAAACATTATAAATATTAGAAGGATAATGGGCTCTGTAAAAATACCTATACTTGAAGCCCTTGAAGCACCCAATATTGAATAGCTGTTTCTGGAATCTAAAGAAGCCAACTTCAAAAACGTAGAAGCTGCACCAAACACCAACCCACCACCTACAAAATCCACCACAGGTCCAAAAAGCAAAGGAAAGGCTGTTATTATAGGCAATACCAGCGTCAGAAATAAATACATTCCAAAAGTAATGTAAGGAACGTAGGAGAAAAAACCTGAAGCAGTTTTTGGATAAATGCTTTGCTTTCTAAAAAACTTAAAAAGATTGTAATACTCTTGGAATATAGAAGGTCCACGCCTTGAAGAAAGCCTCTCATCAAACACATGAAGTATACCAACGGCCAAAGGAGCTAAGGCAAAAACATACAAAAGCTGTAATATGCTTAAGAAAAACAGATTAAGCATAAAACTTATAAACTATTAAACGATGATACAAAGATAAAAAGAACCTTTAATCGTTCCCACCCAAGAACAACTTTCTTTACTCTCACAGGGCTAACCATACACCTTACCTCATCAAAAATATAGAGTAGGTAGGCGTTATTAGCCTTATATGTAAGGCGGTTTTGATGCTTCTATGAGCATCAAGGAGAACGCCATCTCCTTAAACCTGAGGTTATTATAACAGAACATCTAACTGCTTTCTATGATAGGTATCATTATATATAAAAAATTTTTTATACAAAATTGTTTATTTTGTGTTGGTGCTATAATATAACAAATGTTTAGAGAGAAATTTAGAAAGTTTCATTTTATAGGTATTGGTGGTATAGGTATGAGCGGTATCGCTAAGATACTGCTTGATATGGGCTATGAGGTATCTGGCTCTGATGTTAGAGAAAACGATGTTATAAAGGAGCTAAAAGAAAAAGGAGCCACCATCTACATAGGACATGATGCTAAAAATGTTATAGGAAAGGAAGTAGTAGTTTATTCTTCTGCTATATCAAATGTAAACGAAGAGCTTTTAAAAGCCAAAGAGCTTGGACTTCAGGTTATATCAAGAGGGGATATGTTGGCAGATTTGTTTAGAATGAAAGAGGGTATAGCCATATCAGGCTCTCACGGCAAAACCACCACCACATCCATGATTTCTCATATATCACATATAGCTGGACTAGATCCTACTGTTTTAATAGGTGGTATTTTACAGACCTTTGGTTCAAACGCAGTACTTGGAAAAAGCGAACTTTTGATATCTGAGGCTGATGAGTCTGACGGATCTTTTTTAAAACTAAACTCTGTTATAAACGTAGTGACCAACATAGACAAAGAGCATATTGGATATTACAAAGATTATGAAGATATAAAAGAAGCCTTTGTAAAGTTTATAAACAACGTACCTTTTTACGGGGCATCGGTGGTAAATATAGACGATACCGGTGTTAGGTCTATATTATCAAAAATACATAAAAAGATAATCACTTACGGGATAGAATCTGGGGATTTTCAAGCTAAAAATATAGTTTTTAACAGCGACAACACCCGTTTTGATGTATTTTACAAAGGTATAAAACTAAACACAATAGAGCTTCAAATCCCAGGTATCCACAACGTTTACAATGCACTTGCTTCAATAGCCGTTTCAACGCTTATGGAAATAGAACAACCTGTTATAAGAGAAGCTCTTAAAAGCTTTAAAAACGCCAAAAGAAGGATTGAATTTGTAGGTGAAAAAAACACAAACCTCATCTACGATGATTACGGGCATCATCCAACGGAGATAAAAAGCGTTTACGAAGCACTAAAATCAAAATATAAAGACAAAAATATAGTAGTGGTATTCCAACCGCATAGATATTCAAGAACTTACTATCTTATAGACGATTTTGTAGATCTTTTTAAAAGCTTAGATAAGGTATTCTTACTTGATATATACGGGGCTTCTGAGGAAAACACGTTTGGTATTTCTTCTTTAGATATGATAAACAAAGTATCAAAAGAAGAGTGTATATATATACCATCAAAAGAAGAGCTTTTTGATAGGCTTGATGAGCTAAAAGATAGCGTCATTGTATTTATGGGGGCTGGTTCTATAGGCCAATGGTCTCATGAGTATGCAAAGACGTAAAATATCTTTTGTAATTCTTACAAAAAACGAAGAAAAAAACATAAAAAGAGCCATAGAAAGTATAAAAGATATAGCAGATGAGATACTTGTAATAGATTCAGGTTCTACAGACAAAACCATAGATATTGCAAAATCATACGGAGCTAACGTTATATTTAACGAATGGATAAGTTATCCATCACAGGTAAACTTTGGTATATCAAAAGCCAAAAACGATATTGTTTTTATCTTAGATGCCGATGAAGAACTATCGGATGAGCTTAAAAACTCTTTGGAGTATTTTTTATCATCAGATTATGAGATAGGGATAATAACAAGACGTACATTTTATATGGGAGATTTTCTAAAACATATATGGAACAATGAAAAGCTTATAAGGGTTTTTAAAAAAGATATTTGTAAATATAGCGGTGATCTTCATGAAAAGGTCATATGCAACCACAACAAATATTATGAGCTAAAAGGTTATTTAAACCACTATTCTTTTAAAAGCCTAAAAGATCAGTTTGAAAGAACATTAAAATACGCAAAAACAAGTGCCGATATCATGTGTAAAAACAACAAACCTTTTCATATCTACAATCTTATCCTAAACCCCTTTTGGATTTTTTTTAAATTTTTTATATTAAAAGCCGGATACAAAGAAGGTATAAAAGGTTTTATCATAGCTTTTTCTGGTATGTTTTATGTATTTATGAAATACGCTTTTTTATACGAATGCCAAAAATCCAAAGAAAAAGAGCTTTGGAAATAAATTTATTTACCAAATACGCTTTTTACTATGCCAAAGATAGATTTTTTGTTTTCTTCTTGGTCTAATTTTCTTAGTTCTTCTATTAGTTTTTGCTGTTTTTTAGATAGTTGTTTTGGTATTAGGATTTTAATATGAAAAATGAGGTTGCCGTTTTGAAAACCAAGCCCTGGAATTACTTTTTGAGAACCACATTCAGCACCGGGTTGTATAAACACATCAAGATCTTTGCCATCTATCCATCTAAACTTTATGTTTGCTCCTAAAACCGCATCTGCGTAGCTAATGGGAAGTTCTACATGTATGTCGTTTCCAATTTTTTTGTAAATCTCATGATCTTTTATAAAAACTCTTAAGTACAAATCACCGGGTTCTCTGTTACCAAAACCAGCATGCCCTTTACCAATAACTTTCAATATATCCCCGTCGTTAGTCTGAGGAGGGATCTGTACTATGATTTTTGATTTTCTTGCTATTCTTTTTCTTCCAAGGCATGTGCTGCAGACATTTTTTATTATATAGCCTCTTCCTCTACACACTGAACAAGGTCTTGGAAATGCAAATATACCACTAACTCTTTTACCAGTGCCTTCGCAAGCTTCACATACAACTTTATCTGGTTCACCTACATATCCTTTTGCATTACAATCAGGGCAAGGAATCCATTTCTCGTACTCTACCTCTTTTGATGCACCAAGATAGGCTTCTTCTAACGTTAAAAAAATTTTAAGCTTTATATCTTCGCCTTTTTTTGGCTTTTGCTCTTTTTCTCCGTTAAATATCGAGTTTATAAACTCCTGAATATATTCTGTAAAATTCCTAATTTTATTTTCGTCAGGGTTTATAAGAAGGCTGTCGTATTCAGCTCTTTTTTCCTTATCGCTTAAAACGCTGTAGGCTTCATTTATCTCCTTAAAAAGCTCTTCATAATCTTTGTTAACATCTGGGTGATACTCTTTGGCTAATTGTCTGTAAGCTGCTTTTATCTCTTGTTCTGTGGCATCTCTTTTTACGCCCAATATAGCGTAGTAATCTTTAAGCTTTGCCATTTACTTTGTTGCCAATTTCTTGGTTTAATAAATTTGTTTGATGTTGATCCTTTATATCCTGTTCTACAGCTTTTTCTATAAACTTGCCAAACCCAACACCCCCAGCTTCACTTAATACTTTAGCTATATTTTGAAAAAACATATCCTGATACATGTTTGCTTGAAAATCATTTTCGCTTGCAAAAGATTTATAAGCTTCTTTTAATATCTCTTCCAAGAAAAAAGCCTCAAATTGCTCGGAGGCCTTTTTAATTTTCTTTTTGCTGTTTAGATTGGAAAACTCATTTGAAAAGTTGTCAGGAGGAAGCAAATAATTTGGGTTTACAAGATTTGGTTTAAAATCTGCCATGTTTCATCTCCTTTACTCTACTTCTACTTTTGCATGAATAGCCCCTTGGGCTGCCATAGCTTCTATTATGTTTATTATATCTGATGGTTTTGCTCCAACGCTGTTTAAAGAACTAACAAGCTGTCTTAACGTTGGGGCTTTTACAAAAAAATATGCTATGCTTCTTAGTATTGTTCGCATTGTTTGTATTGTTTGCGTTGTTTGCTTGCTGTGGATTAGCGGGAGCTTGTCTTACCTCTACCGATATATTACCAGAAGCCAATGCCACAGGCGATATCCTTATATCTCCTCCCATTACTATAGTACCTGTCCTACTATCTATTATGATTTTAGACGGATTATGAACATGGACGTTTAAAACTCCTATCATCGATAGAAAATCAACGGCGTTGTACGGGGGTAATTTTACCCTTACCGTGTCGCTATCTATTGCCACAGCTGTCCCGTATCCAAACTTGTTGTTTATAGCATCTTGTATGGCGTTTGCAGTATTAAAGCTTGGGTAGTTTAGATATAAATCTATGTATTTTTTTGGCATTGTAAAAGGTAAACTTCTTTCTAAAGTAGCACCATCCGGAATATAACCGCTGTTTAAATTTTGATTTATAGTATTTCCACCAGTGGCAGGAACTACTATTTGCCCTTGGGCTAAGGCATAAACTCTACCATCTGGCCCCTTTAGTGGAGTCATAAGAAGTACACCACCTTGTAAACTTTTGGCATCACCTATGGAAGAGACTGTAACATTTAAAGGTGTACCAGCTTTTGCATATGGTGGGACTTTTGCAGTAACCATTACCGCTGCCACATTTTTTGTGGTCATTTGGTTTATCTGAGCTGGTGTAAAATTTATGCCCATCCTAGATAATACATTTACCAATGAGTTTACTGTAAATATAGTAGCTTTGCTATCTCCTGTACCGTTTAAACCGCTTACTATACCATAACCTATTAACACGTTGCTTCTGTTTCCTTCAAATGTCACTATGTCTCTTATTTTTACTGCAAAAGATAAATTTATTATTAATAAAAGCCAAAAAACTCTTTTCATAAGCATAAATTTATATAAGAAATATTATAAGTCAATAGGAGGCAAAAGCCTCCTACATAAAAATTAGAAATATCTACCAGTGCTTGGATTTAAGAAATCAGGATAGGCTTTTTCCATATCGTAATCAAACATCTGCTCTCTTATGTTGGATAGATCTGATTTGTTTGGTTGGAAAGGAAAACTTCTTAGGTTTGTAGGTGAGCTGTCTCCAAAAGGTCTATTGCAAGCCACTTCTGTGGTTTTGCCTCTGCACCCAGCTGTCATAAACGGTTTACCACTAGCAAACAATTCTTCAAACAAATCCTTTTTTATACCAAAATCTATAACTTGGCCCTTTTCGTTAAACTTCATATCCTCATATCTACCGTATTCGTTGTCTATAATATATCTTGCCATTTGTACTCTTCTATATTGGGGAGCTGGACAGGGTTTTTCATTTTCCATCAAAGAACCCTCTTCTGGCCAGAAAGAGAATAAGTGCGTTCTAGCCCCTAAGTCTCTAACCTTTTGTATACGTTCTATCATTTCTTGCTCTGTTTCTCCCAATCCTACTACTAGGTGACATCCGGCGAACCCGTCTCCCATAACTTCAGCTGACCATTCAAGCACTTTCCAGAAATAGTCAAATTTATGAGGACTATTTAGAGATTTTCCCCTTATTTTTTCAAAAAGCTCTGGCGTAGCACAGTCTAGAGCTACCGTTACGGTATCTGCCCCTAATTTTTTATAGTCCTCTATATCTTGATATCTAGTACCAGTAGCATTTATAAGAAGAGAAACAAATATTTTATCTCCAAGCTCATGCAATACCTTTTCTAAAACAGTTTTTGTATCTCTTATGGAACGAGGATGTGTTATTTGAGCTATGCATAGCCTTTCTACGTGTCCTACTTGCTTGGCCTTTTCCAATATATCATCTAGTTTGATAGTAGGCCATTCGACTCTTATGAAATTTCTTTTTGAAAATTCTTCTTCTCTGGCTTTTTGAAGACCACAGTAAGCGCAGTTGGCATGACATCCAGAAGGATAAGTAAGGAGTGTATTTATGCAACTTAATTTTGCATTCCTGTAAAATGTCCCCGGCACCAAACCAAGCGTCATGGCTGCTGCCATGCTTATCTGAAGATATTCTGGACTTTCTCTTTGAGTAGTCAACGTGTCTAAAAGAACTTTGTTCATAAATAACCTCCTACTTAGTCTAACAATAATAATTATAACGTTATATAGCTTTTATATATATAAGATTTTCTTATGGCAAAAGCAAAATAAGTTAATCAAGTAAATTCTCCAACGAATCTTCTAAGCATATTTTTGTATTATACCTATATTCATCTTTTTCATAAGGAAAATCAGACCTAAAATGGCAGCCTCTGCTCTCCCTTCTTTTTAAGGCCCCTTGTAAAGTAGCGTAAGCTGACAAACTCACATCAAATATGATTTTATTTTTCTTTGTGGGCTTTGCCTCTATACAAAACTTTATAATCTCTCTTATCTTTTTAATGGCATAAAGAAGTCCCTCCTCTGTTCTTTCAAGACCAGCGTATTGCCACATCGTATTTTTTATTGTTTCGAAATATTGTTGGCAATCTGTATCTTTTGCTGTTGACCTTTGGTTTTTTGCTTTTAAAAGCTTAAAAGATCTTTTTGATAAAGCTATAGAATAAGCTGCCCTATATCCAAAAACAACCCCTTCTAAGAGCGAGTTTGAAGCTAGTCTATTGGCTCCATGTACTCTTGTGCTAGCTACTTCTCCTATGGCGTAAACACCATCTACGGTAGTTTCACCGTTCTCATCCGTTCTTATGCCACCTATATAATAGTGGGCTGCCGGTGTAATAGGAACAATATCTTTGTACGGATCTAATCCATGCTCTATAAGAAAATTATATATAGTAGGAAATCTTGTTTTTATATCTACTTTAAGATTTCTCATATCAAGATAAACTTTGTTTCCTTTTAGCATCTCTCTATATATAGCTCTTGCCACCACATCACGAGGTTCTAACTCGTTTACAAATCTTTCGTTGTTTTGATTTACCAGTATTGCACCTTCTCCCCTTACAGCTTCAGATATAAGAAGGTTTGTATTTTCAAACACGGTAGGGTGAAATTGAACAAACTCTGGATTTTCTATTAAAAATCCTCTTCTTAGGGCTATTCCTATTACATCTGCCCTTGTTTTAAGGGGGTTTGACGTGTGAGAGTACATAGAGGCTGCTCCGCCTGTGGCTAAAACTAAAAACCTTGATTTCCAAAAAACAAGCTCATCGTTTTGTTCTACTATACATCCTACCAAGGCGTTATCTTTTGTTATAATTTCTAAAAGCTCTCCTTCTAATATCCTTATATTTAACTCTTTAGCTTTCTTAAAAAGTGCTTCGTATATAGCTTTGCCAGTATAATCTTTTACTTTTAAAACTCTTTTGTAAGAATGACCGCCTTCTATTGTGGTTTCAAAACTACCGTCTTCTCTCTTGTCAAAATTAACACCGTAAAGCTCTAAATCCACTATGCGATTTGGACCTTCTTGAGCTAAAATCTCTATATTTTTTACATCTCCTAAGTTTCTCCCAGCCCTTAGCGTATCTAAAACATGCCAAGCAGTAGAATCTTCTTTGGATACAACGGCCGCTATTCCACCTTGAGAGTAGTAGGTGTTTCCAATGCCTCTTGTTATAATAACTGGGTCTAGTTTTAAGTTTTTAAGAGTAATAGCGCAAAAAAGACCAGCTATGCCACTCCCTATTACTATTATATCCGCTTCTTTGTTTGGTATAAAATCTGTATCAAAGTCAATATAATACATACTTTCCCATCACCTGTTCTAATAAATTTGTTAATTTAATGGGGTCGTGTCTTACAAAAGATATATTTTCACTTATTAGATCTTCTGCATATACGTCTATATTTTCTTTAGATATTTTTGCCACATCGGGTACAACTGGCTCTTGACCAGTAGCTATATACTTTTTCAAAATATCGTTTGGGGGCATCTTTGTATTTACTATTGCTACATCTATGCACTCTATTTGTGTAAATCTTCTAAACATGTTAATATGATCATAAGCTGTATAATCGTCTGTTTCTCCTGGTTGCGTCATGACGTTGCATATAAATATTTTTTTAGCTGGGGAGTTTTTTACGCTTTCTCTTATTTCTTTGATAAGAAGGTTTGGCACTATGCTGGTATACAAACTACCAGGCCCAAATATTATAAAATCCGCACTTTCTATAGCCGCTATAGCCTCTATAGGTACAAAAGGGTTTTCTGGTTCTATCCAGATATCTACTATATGGGCTTTTTTCTGCTTTCCGTAGTTTGTTATGTCTTCTTCGTTTTTTACTATAACTCCGTCGCTAAACTTTGCCACAAGATCAACGCTATCTGTAGTGGAGGGTATGATACTTCCTTTCGTGTCCAATATCTTTGAAGTTAGCTTTATGGCCTCCACGAAGCTACCAGTTATTTCTGTAAGAGCCGTAAGAAACAAATTTCCAAATGCGTGATTTTCTAATCCTTCTCCTTTTAGCCTATGCTGAAAAAGTTTTTTCATTATCTCTTCGTGCTCTGATAAAGCCACTATACAGTTTCTTATATCCCCAGGAGCTGGTATGTTGTATATTTTCCTTAGCTTACCAGTGCTTCCACCACTATCTGCTACAGTAACTATAGCGTATAAATTATCTACAGTTCTTCCTACAAGCCTCTTAAGACCAGATAAAAGGCTTGATAATCCGGTGCCTCCTCCTATGGCCACTATATTCATATTTGCTCCTTAAAGTTTTTTAAACTCTCAACATAAGGATAATATGCTATCCCCTTCTCTGTTATTATAGCACTGATGTTTTGAGCTGGCGTTATATCAAAAGAATAGTTTATAGCTTCAGAATCTATAGGACCTACAAAAACATCTTTACATTTTAAAACTTCTTCTTTTGATCTTTCTTCTATAGGTATATCTTTAAAAGATCTTGCGTTGAAATCTATTGTAGAAGTTGGAGCTACTACGTAAAAGGGAATGTTATAAGCTTTACAAGCCACAGAGAGCATAAAAGTACCTATTTTGTTGGCTGTATCTCCATTGGAAGCTATCCTATCTGCACCTACAAAAACAGCCTTTACTATGCCTCTTGATATAAGAAAAGGGGCTGAAGAATCCACTATTATTTTATGTGGTATATTTGCTTTTAAAAGCTCAAAAGCCGTAAGCCTTGAACCCTGTAAATAAGGTCTTGTTTCATCCACTAAAACATAATCTATTTTACCCTGTTTGTAGAGCTCTTTTATAACACCAAGTGCTGTTCCTACACCAGCAGTAGCCAAAGCTCCGGTGTTGCAGTGCGTTAGTACAACAGATTTTTCTTTTATCAAAGAAGCCCCAAACTCCGATATTCTTTTGTTTGCTTGTATATCTTCTTGCTCTATGTTTTTTGCCTCTTCTAAAAGATCTTTGTTTTCAAAATAAGCTTGTTTCATTCTTTTTAAAGCCCAAAACAAATTTACAGCGGTAGGTCTTGTATTTGATAATATATCGTAAACTTTTTCCACCTCTAAGCCGTCTTTTATACCAATATAAAATCCATATGCTGCCACACAGCCTATAGCAGGTGCCCCTCTTACAAGCATTGCCTTTATAGCATAAGCCACATCCTCTACATTTTTTGCTTCAAAATAAACTTCTTTATGGGGAAGCTTCCTTTGGTCTAATATGTAGAGTATATCGTCTTTAAAATAAAAACTTTTTAACTCTAACATACTCTTGCTCCTTCTTTATCTACCGAAAGTATTTTATAAGTACCATCAACACCCTTTGATTTCAAAAACTCTACACAGGTTTTGCCGATAATCTCTTCATTTTCTAATGCAAAAATACCTATAGTGCTACCAGAACCACTTATAAAAACTGCCTTTGCACCACTATTGTAAGCTATTTTTTCTACATTGTCGTAAAATGGTATCAAGCTTTTCCTATAAGGTTGATGAAGCTTATCTTTCACAGCTTCTTTTAAAAGCTCAAAACGTTTTAAAATAAGAGAGCTAAGAAGTAGATTTGATCTTTGTATATTATAAATTGCGTCCGTTATATCTATTTTAGCTGGAAGTATCTTTCTTGCTTCTTCTGTGGATATCTTTATGTCTGGTATAATAGCTATTATTTTTAGCTCTTCTGGAAAATCTATTGTATTAAAAAATGTTTGTTCTTCATCTTTTAAGCATACGTTAAACCCACCTACCAAAGCTGGAACTAAGTTATCAGGATGAGGTTCAAATTCGTAAGCTATTTTAAAAATATCTCTATAAGAAAGTTCTTTTTCATACAACAAACTAAAGGTTTTTATCGCTCCTATTATAGCACTACTGCTACTACCAAGTCCCCTTGAAAAAGGTATTTCAGTTTTTATCGTAATACTAACAGGCATTTCTTCTTCGTTAAAAATTTCTATGCATCTTTTATACACTTTTAAAAAAAGATTTTCTTCTGGTTTTATATCTAAATCTATAAAAGATATAGAAAATGTTCTTGAGCTTTTAACATGAAAAACATTGTAAAGATTGACTGCCAGACCAAATGTATCAAAGCCAGCCCCTAAATTGCTCATAGAAGCCGGGACTTTTAGTATAAACTCCATCTTAAAATATTAACATATAAAACATTTTTATTCAATGAAATAAACAGTCATTTTTAATATTAGTATATATTTATATACTTTTATAAATATATTTTACACAATAAATAAACAACATTTATTGAATAGTTAAGTCTTAGTTATAAAATTAAATAAAAAGACAGGAGGAAGTTATGGGCAAATTAGCTTTCGTAATATCTACTCAAGTTCATGAGAAAATCCAATTGGCCGCTATGATGGCCTCAATACACGCTACTGTAGGTGGAGAAGTTTTGTTTTTTGTCTCCATGAACGGTGTTTTGGCTTTTCAAAAAGGTAAAGAGCTAAAAGACAGAATTATACCTGAGGGAGAATTTTCTAAACTTATGCTGAGTAAAAACGTTCCTAATTTTATAAATATATTAAAACAAATAAAGATGCTTGGAGATGTAAAAATATACGCATGCTCTATGGCAATGGATGTTTTAGGGTGGCACATGGAAGATTTGGAAGAGGGTTTGTTCGATGATGTTATAGGCCTTACATCTTTTTTTGATATGGCTGAAGATGCAAAAATTATTTTTGTATAAGGAGGTTTAAATGGCTGATAAGGTAATTGATGCCAGAGGAAGCTTTTGTCCGGGGCCCTTGATGGAGCTTATAGCTGCTATAAAGTCAAATCCCGTAGGCACTACTATAGAAGTATTATCTACCGACAAGGGATCGGCAAAAGATATACCAGATTGGGTAAAAAAAGTAGGGCATGAGCTTGTGGGTGTGGAAGAAAAAGATGGATATTGGTCCATAGTTGTAAAAAAAACCAAGTAAGCTAAAAAGGAGGTAAAGCATATGGCGAAGCACGTTGTAATAGTAGGTGGTGGAGTAGCTGGCACAATAATAGCTAATCTTTTGGCAAGAGGCTTAAAAGAGGAGCTCTCAAAGGCTGAAGTGGTTATAACCATGGTCAGCAAAGACGATAAGCATGTTTACCAACCGGGGTTTTTATATGTGCTCTTTGATAAAATGAGACCAGATGAGCTTATAAGAGACCAAAGAAGCTTATTGGCTCCTTCTATCATCTTCCACCACGATACTGTAGTAGGTATAGACCCAAAAGCTTGTGAAGTACATACGGAAAAAGGCAAAAAGCTAAAGTATGACTACCTTGTGATAGCCACAGGCTCAAGACCTATGCCAGAACTAATACCAGGGCTTAAAGAACACGGAAATATGTTTTACACGTTAGAAAGCGCAATAGAGTTAAGAGAAAAACTTAGAAAGTTTGAAAAGGGTAGGATAGCCATAGCTATGGGAGTACCTCACAAATGTCCAGTGGCTCCTTTTGAAGTAACGTTCATGCTTGACGATTATTTTAATAAGAAAGGTATTAGGGATAAAGTAGAAATATATTACACCTATCCTATAGGCAGAATACACACATTAGAGCCAGTAGCCCAGTGGGGTGTGCCAGAGTTTGAAAGAAGAGGCATAAAATATGAAACGCTGTTTAACATGGAAAAAGTGGAAGCTCATAATGGTACTATAGCCGTTCATAGTGCAGAGGGCTCCACCGTTGAGTGCGATTTATTGATTACAATCCCACCCCACAGGGGAGCCCAAGCCATTATAGATTCTGGTATTTCAAACGATGGCTGGGTACCAACGAATAGATACAGCCTGAAATATGAAGGTTATGAAAACGTTTACGTAGCTGGGGATACTACCAACTTACCTATTTCAAAAGCAGGCTCTACCGCTCACTTTGAATCTGATGTGGTAGCTGACAACCTCATAGCTGAAATAAAAGAAGGTCATCCAGCCAGGGACTACGACGGTAAAGTCATGTGTTTTATAGAAACAGGTTTTGATAAAGGTACCTATATACACTTTAACTATACCACTCCACCAAGTCCTATGCCACCATCCAAAATGATACACTGGTTGAAGTTAGGATATAACCGTATGTATTGGTTAACTGCAAGAGGTGTCTTGTAAGGAGGGATTTTATGGAAGAGGTATTGGGAGTAGCTACAAACGCTTTGACAGACTCAATGGTGGAAAGGCTTGTAAGCAGTGTATCCACCATAGCAGAGTTATCTGATGCAATAGCCTCTTCTAAACTCCTCAATACGATATACAAGCTATCCAAAAACGCCGAAACCTTAGAATCTTCTTTGGATGCTGTATTTGGGCTTTTATCAGCTATAAATGCAATGAACAACGCTTTTACCGATTCTATGTTAGAAAGACTTACAGCTAGCTTGTCAAAAATCGTGGAGCTTACAGATTATATATCAAATTCCCAGCTTATGGAGGTTATAGAAAAAATAGCTAAAAACGCAGATACTCTAAATAAATCTATAGACGCCATAATAAGCTTTTCCAATACTTTGGCGGTGATTGATAACGCTTTTACCGATTCTATGTTAGAAAGACTTGTTTCTTTTATGGCAGAATTGGGCGAACTCACAGACGAGGTTAGATTGGCTGAGTTAAAATCTATGATACCAATGTTGACCACTTTAGCTAAAGACGGAGGCATGGAAGCTCTTATAGATACTGCAAAAGCACTCGTTGCCATAAGGAATGCCCTCTCTGATTCTATGCTTGAAAGGGTGGCATCCGTTGTGGTGGATACTATAGACTACTTTGCTTCTTTAAGAGCTCAAAATATAGGTAGTTATTTGCTTGAATCTATCAATCAAACCACCAAGGAGTTTTCACAGAAAGAACAAAAACCAAGCGTATTTGGTGTCTTAAAAGAACTAAGAGACCCTCAAACACTGCAAAGCATTATGTTTGTGCTAGCTCTTATAAAGAATATGCCTCAAGGGCTTGCCAAAGCTACCGGATGTAAAACTTGCTACTAATATTTTAAACACCGTCCCTCTAAGGGACGGTATATGAGTTTTTAAGAGTTTAAAGCCTCGTAGACTTTACCTACCAAAGCTTCTGATGGTTTTAAGGTTTTAGCACCTTCTTGCCACTTTGCAGGGCATGCTTCATCTGGATGGCTCATAAGATATATATTTGCTTTTATTTTTCTTAATAGCTCATCGGCGTTTCTTCCTACGTTATAGAAGTTTACCTCTGATGCTACCAACTTACCATCTGGATTTATAATAAAAGTACCTCTTAAAGCAAGACCGGTGTTTTGATCATACACTGCAAAAAGCCTTGAAACCTTACCAGTAGGATCTGCTCCCATTTGGAATTTTATACCTTCTAAAAGCTTTTCATCCCTGGCCCAAGCTAAATGTACATACTTTGTATCTGTGCTAACAGATACCAATTCTACACCACTTTTTTCCAGCTCATCTTGGATGTTTTTTAGATCTGCAAGCTCTGTGGGGCACACAAAAGTATAGTCGGCAGGATAAAAGAAAAGCACAGTCCATTTTTTGTTTGCCTTAGCCTCTGCTAAGCTAAATTTTCCGAAAGATCCGGTCTTTGGATTGTAGGTCTCCATTTCAAAATCTGGCACCATCATACCAACATGAACATGTTCTGACATATTCTTACCTCCTAAATAAGATTTATTATTAAATAATAATAATTTTAAATTATAAAAACAATGATATTAATCAAATTCATCTTTTTTATCAACGTTTTCTTTCTTTAAGCTTTTAATAAAAACAAAGCCTATTATGCCAAAAAAAAGCAAAAAAGCCCAAACTACATTTATCAAAAATAATTTGGAATTCCCAGATAGATCTTGAATCATTTAGGTTATACCTTGCATCTTTAATGCCATGCCCTGAGGTTTGGATGCATGTAAAAGTGCTGTTTCTTTCGATATAATACCTTTGTTATATAGCTCCAACAAGTGCGTATCAAAATCCTGCGTACCGTAGGCTGCTTTGTTGCGTCTTAAAAGCTCTGGTATTTCATCTAACCTTGTAGGATCTAACAATATATCTTTTACAGCACCTACATTTAGAAGAATTTCTATCGCCGGAATTACTCCAGGTTTATCAACTCTTGGTAAAAGCCTTTGGCTAAAAATAGCTACAAGAGAGCCCGCTAACATGAGCTTTATTTGTTCTCTCATCTCCAGTGGAAACATCCCTATAAATATATTTATGGTTTCTTTTGCATCTATTGTATGAAGCGTAGAAAAAACAAGGTGTCCGGTTTCAGCAGCTTGAAGAGCTATTAGAGCGGTTTCTGTGTCCCTTATTTCACCTAAAAGTATTACGTCTGGGTCCTCTCTTAGAGCTGCCCTTAAACCAGTGGAAAAAGACATGGTATCAAGCCCAACTTCTCTTTGTACTACGAAAGATTTTTTATCTTTATAAACGTATTCTATCGGATCTTCTATGGTTATAATTGTTCTATCGTAAACCTCGTTTATCCTATCTATTAACGAAGCAAGTGTTGTAGATTTACCACTGCCAGTGGGACCTGTTACCAATATAATACCTTTTGTATACTTTAGCACAACATCTTCCATCACCTTTGGCAGGTTTATTTCTTCTGGGCGAGGTATAGAGTTTGATAACACCCTTAGAGCTATGGCAGTATGTCCTTTTTGCTTGTATATGTTTACCCTATATCTTGAAAAATCTGTTTCATATGATATGTCTATTTCTCCTTTTTCTTGAAATTCGTTTAGCTTGGCTGGGTACTTTTTTGTAAGCTCCTGCACAATATTTTGCATATCCTGTTCTGTGATTGCTTGTAAAGACTCCTCTTGGTATAGTTTTTTGTGGGATCTAAAAAACGGTTTTTCACCTACTTTTAGGTGAATATCCGAGGCCGAAGCTTCTTTGGCTTTTGACAATATTTCTAAAAGCATATGAATATTATATCATAGCGTTAATTATTGCCAAAAAGCTTATTTACAAGTTCTTGAGCCCTTTTTTGTGAAAATTTATAGTATGTATCTATTGTGGTTTTAATATCAGAATGCCCAACAAACTCTTTTACAATTTCCGCTGAAAATCCATAGTTTACCAAGTTTGTAATATAAGTATGCCGAAAGCTATGAATACTAAAATCTATCTCTAATCTTTTTGATAGTCTATCTGTGTAAACTTGTAAAACCCCTCTTTTAACCCTAAAATTATCTTCAAAGTTTTTTATCCACTCGTATATTTGGAGCCCAATCTCTATTGTTTTATCCTTGTTAAAGCTTATAACTGGAGTTATGCGTGGTTTGTTCCTTTTCGTCATATTAGCGTCTAGTCTTATCCAAAGAATATTTGACTTATCTAAAAAAAAGTTATCTGGTCTTAATTTTTCAAATTCTATAAGCCTTATACCACTGTTTAGAAAAAGGTTATATATCTTATAGTATTTAGTGCCTTTTACCGCTTTAAATATTTTCTCTAATTCGTCCTCAGATAGAGCTTTAGGTGGATATTTTTGTTTTTTCATATTTAAATCTTCTCTAACTTCTTCTATGGCTTTTAATATATCGTTGTAATTTTCCTCAGATAAAATATTTCTTCTATAAGCAAATTTGATATAGTGCTTCAAAGCACTAAAAATAGCCAACATCGTTTGTGGAGACAAAGACGCATAGTCTACAAACCTATATATATCATTTGATATTATACTTGATAGACCTTCCTCGGTTTCTAAGTTTTTAGAAACAACATGCGAAAACGTTTTTATATGATTTATATAAGAATTTCTTGTAAAAGCGCTCCTTGTTCTCTCTAAATGTTTTATCCAAGTATCTATGATCCTCATATATACTTGCTTACAAATTCATCTGCTATGGCTATATTTTTCTTTACCGATGCTACAGACTTCTTCCAAAGCTCTCTTTCAAAATCTGTCATTGGTACTTTCACAATTTTCTCAACTCCATTTTCCCCAAGCTTTACAGGTACACCCACACACAAATTTTCAACTTCATAATATTTAGAAGCTTCTTCATCTAAAAGTACAGAACAAGTCAAAACCCTTTTTGCGTTTAACGCCACAGATTCTATCATCTCCACTACTGAAGCCGCCGGGGCATGATAGGCGGAAGTACCCATATAATCTACTATCTCACCGCCTCCAAACCTAGTTCTCTCTACTAACTCTTTTATCTTTTTTTCATCGATTAAAGTTGATATAGGTATGCCGCCTACGTTTGAAACGCTTACTAAAGGTACCATCTCGTCTCCATGACCACCTATTACGTAAGCATGTACATCCTTTGGAGATACGTTTAACTCTAAAGATATAAATGTTCTAAACCTTGAAGAGTCTAGTACACCAGCCATCCCTATTACTCTTTTTCTATCGAATCCAAGCAATTTGTATACCGCATAAGTCATTATATCTACAGGATTCGTAACAACTATCACTACAGAATTTTTAGCGTATTTTTTAATCTGCTCTGATATAGTATTCATTATAGATATGTTTATACCAAGAAGATCATCCCTAGACATACCGGGTTTTCTAGGAAACCCGGCCGTTATTACCACTATGTCAGAGCCTTCTAACGCTTCGTAACCGTTTCCATTTTGATCTACTACAAAACCACTTATATCTGCATCTATTCCAAGAGCACATGCCATTTGCAGCATGTCTAGGGCCTTGCCTTTCACATGAGCGTAAAGTTTCTCTCCATCTTTCTTTGGCAAATCAAAAAGCCTTATGTTTACAGCACCTTTAAGCACCAGAAGAGATGCTATGTGCTCTCCTACGTTCCCTGCACCTATAATGGAAACAGTTTTCTTGTGCCCCATGTTTATCTCCTATTTTTGGATTTTATATATCTTAAAAGCCCACCACCAAGAAGTATTTCCTTTTGTTTTGGCGTTAGATTGTAAGCGACTTCTATCTCTTCACCGGTAGTTAGGTTTCTTACTTTCACAGGCTTATTTTCTTCTATGGATTTTCTTATATCTAATATTTCTATCTCGTCGTTAAGTGAAAACTTATCATAATCGCTTTTGTTCATAAACTCCAGAGGTGCTATACCGAAATTAACAAGATTAGCATGATGTATCCTTGCAAAGGATTTGGCTATAACAGCTCTAACACCTAAAAATCTAGGTGCTAAAGCAGCATGTTCTCTAGAAGACCCCTGTCCATAGTTCTCACCACCTATTATAACGCTGTCGTACCCTTGTTCTTTGTTTTGTTTTGTGCGTTTAACAAATTCAGGATCCACAAGATAATAAACATATTCAGATATAGCGTATATGTTTGAACGAAGAGGTAATATTTGAGCTCCAGCAGGCATAATATGATCTGTGGTTATGTTGTCTGTAACTTTTATGGCTACTTTAGCTTTTACGTTGTCTCCAAAAGGATCAAAGTCTGGAAGAGGTTTTATGTTCGGTCCTCTATATATCTCTACTTTCTTTGCTTCTTCTTCTGGTAGGGGTGGTATTATAGCTTCATCTCCATAGGGAAATCTCTCTGGCATTTCTACTTTTTTATACTGTATATTTCTTTCCTTAGCCAACCTCCTTGGATCTTTTATAACACCAGCTATGGCAGAGGCGGTACATACTTCTGGAGAAGCCAAATAAACTTTTGCATCCTTTGTGCCAGAGCGTCCTTCAAAGTTTCTGTTAAAACTTCTAACAGATACTCCGTTAGAAGGTGGTGCATATCCCATACCAATACAAGGACCGCATCCACTTTCTAATATTCTAGCTCCAGCCTTCAAGAAATCTAACAATATGCCTGTTTGAGCTGCATATTCAAGAGCCTGTTTTGAACCAGGAGAAACGGCAAATATAGTATCATCGTTTACCTTTTGTCCTTTTAAAAGCAGCGATGCTCTTGTTAAATCAGCAAAGGAGGAGTTGGTACAAGAACCTATAGCCACTTGATCTACTGGAATGCCTTCTACTTCACTAACTTTTTTTACATTGTCTGGTGAATGAGGACATGCTATCAATGGTTCTAACTCAGAAAGGTTTATAGTTATTACCTCGTCATACTCTACAGCTTTATCCGGTAGTATTTCAATAAAATCTGATTCTCTTCCTTGGGCTTTTAAAAATAACCTCGTTTGCTCATCAGACGGAAATATCGATGTAGTAGCTCCAAGCTCAGCTCCCATGTTGGTGATAGTTGCTCTTTCTGGGACTGTTAACGTTTTTACACCCTCACCAAAATATTCAAAGATTTTACCAACACCACCTTTTACCGTTAATCTTCTTAAAAGCTCCAAAATGATATCTTTTGCACTTACCCACTCTTGCAGTGACCCTATTAGTTCAACACCCACTATTTTAGGCATTTTTAAAGTAAATGGCTCCCCAGCTATAGCAGCTGCTACGTCAAGACCACCAGCACCTATAGCTATCATCCCTACACCACCGCTTGTTGGAGTGTGAGAATCAGAGCCTATCAGAGTTTTACCAGGTTTTGCAAACCTCTCTACATGCACTTGGTGACATATACCGTTGCCTGGTTTTGATAGATAAAGACCATACCTTTTGGCAACACTTATAAGGTATTTGTGGTCATCTGGATTTTTAAAATCCGTTTGAAGCATGTTGTGATCTATATAGCTGACAGACAATTCTGTCTTTGCTCTGTCTACACCCATAGCTTCAAACTGCAAATAAGCCATCGTACCTGTGGCATCTTGGGTGAGGGTTTGATCTATCTTTATAGCTATCTCTTCACCGGGTATAAGCTTCCCACTTACCAAATGATTTTCTAAGATTTTATAAGCTACTGTACCTTTTGCCATAGACTATATCAGTCCTCCTTAATCCATATCTTCTTTTGCTAACATGTTTGACTTGTCGCTTGAGACATTGGTATCCATATCAAAAAATCTTGAACTTAGTTTTTCTATAACTTTTGGTAAAGTAGTATATTCCATTTCTTCGCTTGGTAATCTATGTGGTTCAAAAATACCTTGTCTTCTTAATATGTTTGCTATATCAGAAGCTACTTTTCTAGCATAGTCATAAGCTTTATCTTTAAACATATCCCTTGGACCTACCAACATACCGTTGGCTATTTGAAAACCGGCAGCTATTACCCTTGGTGGACCGTCAAATCTTGATGGTGTTGCGTCCTCAAAGCTAACGGGCATAATTGGTCCATTGTGAGACCCTCTCATCCATCCCTCTACTATCCAAGGTCTTGCAAAAGGTTCTAAGGCTTCACCTACCGCTGGAAAACCGCTTTGAGTACGTACGATCATTACTGGGTCATCTTTCCCTACATACTGACCAGCTATTAAAGACAACTTTTGAATAGATGCCACTGCTGCTATTTCACCGTCTATATTTCTATGCACCTCTTTAACCACATACTTTGATGCTGAGCTGATAAGGGCCAAAAGATCGTAAAGTTCTGCTGGTGTACTCAGCTTAACAGCTTTTCCAGTATAAACGTCTAACACAGTAAAAGTAAAACCTTCGTGCATTTTTGGATCTATAACAAGACCAGCTGTATTCATGGGACTAGCAAACATCTCGTAAAGGGCAAGATTCCAAGCACTAGGCGACGTTTTATCTGCGAAATATACTATCACTGGTTCTGATGGCCTTTCCTCAAACTCCATCTCAGCTACGCCAGGACCAAGTCCTTTTATATTTCCGCTAAAAGCATCTGTTAAAAGATCTTGACCTGCGCCGTACAGTTTAAGCTTTTTTGCCACTTCAGTGCCAGCGCTGAAAGCATCCCATGCTAATTTGTGTATTTTCTCACTATCAACACCGTGTTGATGAGTCATAACAAGGGCTATATCATCTCCACAAGTAAGTACCTTTAGATCTATAATTAAATCTCCTATAAACTTTCTAGCATATTCTTCTGTGGTTTTTACCACATCTGGATGGGTGCAAGAATGGCCTACATATCCTCCGATATCTGCTTTGATAACGCTTAAAGTTATTTTCATGGCTTTCCTCCTTAAAGGTTTATTACATATATTTTAATATAATTTTTTAGCTTTTAAATAAGAAATTTTTTATATAATAGTTTTATGAAAAGCCTAAAAACTCTTCATAAAGCATATAGATCTTTGCTGGAACCGCACAAACTACACGATAAGCTTGGAGATTTGTTTGAATTCTTTGAAGATGCTATCATAGTATCTCTGACGCTTTTACTATTTTATTTAAGCATTCTTGCCATCGTAGATATCGGGCGATATATGATATATGAAAAATATTCATTTTCTAAGATACTTCCAAAATTTACGTATCTTTTTATTCTAGCAGAGCTTTTTAGGCTTATGATAGTATATTTGAAAGAAAGACGCCTTGATACAGCGCTTATAATAAAAACAACCATAATAGCAGTATTAAGAGAACTTTTGATAAGAGCCCCTTATATGCATTTAGATGATTACATTGGTATCAGTATTCTTCTTAGTGTTTCAGCGCTTATGTATTACTTGCCTAAATATTTCTTTGTTAAAGACATGAGGAAAGGGTATTATAAACGTTTTAAAGTATATAAAAAAGGTAAAAATTATATAATTAAACCAGAACCTTTAGAAGAAGGATAATAAACTAAAATCCCCTTTTTGAGAATTCTGCCTTATAAATTTTATCATTCTTATTTACCCAAAAATTTGCATAAAATTTTCTCTTTTCAACTCCCGGCGGAAAACAATCCACAGCTCCAAAATAATAAGAATAACCAGCGCAGGTGGATGGATATACGTATCTTCTTACAAATATATAACTAAATATGCGAGAACCATTTTTTAGCTTGACAACGCTTGAGGGCGGACCAAACTCTTCGATAAGCTTGCTTAAATTAGCACCTACTAATGAGTTTACTCTATATGAAAGATAATGAGCATAAGCATTTGTAGTACTTGCGCAAGAAGATAAAAATATTAAAAAGCCTATCAATAAAGCCCAGGCGGTTCTATGAATTCCTCTTCTAATTCTCTTGAACTTCTTGGTATCTTTATTGAACTTAACCATTTATAAGTTAATATAAGCCAAATTGCTCCTATTGCAACATTAACTATAGACATAGTTTTTGGGCTTGTGAGAAAAATACCACCAAAAAGGCCTCCTAGAAAAGCACCAACAAACTGATTCATATTGTAAAAGCCCATAGAAAGCCCTCTTAGATCTTTATGGGTTAACTTCGTCAAAAGAGAAGGCATAATAGGTTCTAACAAGAAAAATCCAATAAAGAAAAACATTATCAACAAAACACCAGCTAACACTCCTCTAAATACAAAAAACATTATAAAACCAACAATCAACGACAAAATCGCCGTTAGAAAAACCTCCTTCATCTTAGCTTTTCTTTCTGCAACTATAGTAGCTGGTACCATTATAACTAAGGCTAAAAACACTGTGGGAAGATAAACTATCCAGTGGTGGGATTTTGGAAAACCATGTTTTATAAAATAAATTGGAACCACTGTAAATACGGAAACCAAGAAGTAGTGAGCTACAGTCACTGATGTATTTAACATTATTTGATTTTTATCCTTCATAAGAGTCAAGATATTTTTCAAAGACGGATGTATCTCTCTGTCTTTGGCATGTACTTTTGGTTCTTTTATGAAAACCAAAATATAAACCATTGCTATAAAAGATAAAATACCTGTTATATAAAACATAGCAGGTACGCCGATGTAGTGAGCCATAATAGGCGCTACTACTATAGAAAGGGCAAAAACCATGCCTATTGCAGCACCTATATGAGCAAAAGCTTGTGTTCTTACTTCTTCTCGTGTAAGGTCTGCCGCTAAAGAAGACAAAGCCGAAGAAACAGCTCCAAACCCTTGGACAAATCTAGCCAATACTAATTCTATGGCTGTATGAGCAAAACCTGCCCAAAAGCTTCCAAGCACATAAGTTAGCATACCTATTGTTATTATGGGTTTTCTACCATATTTATCAGATAGATAACCAAATGGAATTTGTAAAAACGCTTGGGCAAAACCATAAGTACCAAATGCCAATCCCACAAGCAAAGGCGTAGAACCAGGCAAGCCCTTTGCATAAGGGGATAAAACTGGTAAAAGCAAGAAAAGCCCCAACATTCTAACAGCTATGGCAAACGTTATCCCTAATACTGATTTCCGTTCTTCTTTAGTAAAACCTTTCATATGATTATATATAATAACAAATTATAAAAATTTAGTAATAAATGATATCAATCATCTACTTCTAAAAGTTGTGCAAACTTTTTTACTTTATGTTATTATATTTTCAATTAAGGTGAGTAGCTCAGTGGGAGAGCGACGCCCTTACAAGGCGTAGGTCGCAGGTTCGACTCCTGTCTCACCTATTTTAATAAAAAAAGGGGAAAACATATGGAAGTGAGAAAAGCCGTTATACCTTCTGCTGGGTGGGGCACTAGGTTTTTACCGGCTACCAAAGCAATGCCAAAAGAGATGTTCCCAATCATAGACAAACCTGTTATACAGTTTATCGTGGAAGAGCTTCTGGCAAGCGATATAGAAAATATTATTTTTGTTACAGGAAGACATAAAAGACCTTTAGAGCACCATTTTGATGTTAACACAGACTTGGAGATGTTTTTGGAGAAAAACAACAAAAAAGAGCTACTTGAAAATATAAGAACAGTTTCTCACCTTATAAATCCAATATATATAAGACAAAAAGAGCAGCTCGGCCTTGGACATGCCGTCTTAACAGCTGAGCCTGTAGTAGGTGCAGAGCCTTTCATTGTCTCTCTTGGCGATATAGTAATTCAAACGGATGTAAACATTATCTCTGAAATGAAAAATCTTTACAAAAAATTTGGAAAAAGCATAGTAGCAGTTTACGAAGTTCCAAGAGAAGAAGTGTATAAATACGGTATAGTATCTGGAAAAGAAATAGAAGATGATATATTTCTAATAGAAAATATGGTAGAAAAACCAGATATAGAAACAGCTCCTTCAAACCTTGCTATTCTAGGAAGATATCTTTTTACACCCACTATTTTTGAAAAGCTTAAAAACACAAAACCAGGCAAAGGTGGGGAAATACAGCTTACAGATGCTATGAAAATGCTATTAGAAGATGAGGCAGTTTACGCTTACAAAGTTAAAGCAAGGGTATATGACACAGGAAATAAGCTTGATTATTTAAAAACTATAGTTGAATTTGCTTTACAAAGAGAGGATTTAAAAGACGAGTTTTTTAGCTTTTTAAAAGATATAGTAAAAAATAATGGCTTATTATAAATACAATTACGATATAAGCCTTTTAACCGACGAAGATTTGTATCTTTTTAATGAAGGGACGCATTATCATCTTTATGAAAAGCTGGGGGCACATGTGCTTGAAGGTGGGGTATACTTTGCTGTGTGGGCTCCAAACGCCAAAGAAGTCTATGTAGAGGGTAGTTTTAACTTTTGGAATAAAAAAGAATACCCTTTAAGACCAAAAGGAAGCTCCGGCATATGGGAAATTTTTATAGAAGATCTTAAAAGCTATGAACTTTATAAGTATTACATAGTCTCAAACTTTGGATACGAGCTAGAAAAAAGAGATCCATTCGCTTTTTACACAGAAGTCCCACCAAAGAGTGCCGGCATCATTTACGATATATCTGGCTATCAATGGAAAGATGAATCATGGCTTTTAAAAAGAAAAAACTCAAACCACTACAAGGAACCCATAAGCATATACGAAGTACATCTTGGCTCTTGGCGAAGAACGTTAGAAAACGGATTTTTATCTTATAAGGATATAGCCCATCAGCTTGTAGAGTATGTAAAAGATATGGGATTTACCCATGTAGAGTTTTTACCCATTATGGAACATCCTTTTTACGGGTCTTGGGGATATCAAACGCTTTCTTACTTTGCTCCAACGTCTAGATATGGAGAGCCAAAAGATTTTATGTATCTTGTGGATTTTCTGCACCAAAACGATATAGGAGTAATACTTGATTGGGTACCATCTCATTTTGCCACAGACGATTATGGACTTTCTTTTTTTGATGGGACCCATCTTTACGAGCACATGGACAAAAGAAAAGGATATCACCCAGATTGGGGGAGCTATATATTTAACTATGGAAGACATGAGGTTAGAGCGTTTTTAATAAGCAGTGCAAACTTTTGGTTTGACAAATATCATGTAGATGGTATAAGAGTAGATGCCGTTGCCTCCATGCTTTATCTTGATTATTCAAGAAAAGAAGGCGAATGGGAACCAAATATTTACGGTGGTAAAGAAAATTTAGAAGCTATTGATTTTCTAAGGAAACTAAATGAAGCAGTATATATCTTTAATCCTGGGATATTTACAGTAGCAGAAGAATCTACCGCTTGGCCCATGGTTACAAAACCTACTTACATAGGTGGACTTGGATTTGGTTTCAAATGGGATATGGGCTGGATGCATGATACTTTGAGATATTTTTCCAAAGACCCAATACATAGAAAATATCATCAACAAGATATAACGTTTAGAATGCTTTACGCTTTTAACGAAAACTTCATATTACCGCTCTCTCACGATGAGGTGGTGCATGGAAAAGGTTCTTTGATAGGAAAAATGCCCGGTGATTACTGGCAAAAATTTGCAAATTTAAGACTTTTACTGTCTTATATGTATGGAAGTCCTGGCAAAAAGCTTCTTTTTATGGGAAATGAGTTTGGCCAATTTGACGAGTGGAACCACGATAAAAGCTTGGACTGGCATCTTTTAGAGTTTGATTCGCATAAAGGTATACAAAATTTGGTAAGAGATTTGAATAAAATTTACAAAAACGAAACAGCTTTACATGAATTAGATCACGATCCAGAAGGTTTTGAATGGATTGATTTTCAAGACGTAGAGCAATCTATTTTTTCATTTTTAAGAAAAGCCAAAAACGGTGATTTCGTAATCTGTATTTTTAACGCTACTCCTGTTCCAAGACATGATTATAAAATAGGTGTTCCAAAACCAGGTTTTTATAAAGAAATATTAAATTCAGATTCTATCTACTATTGGGGTTCTAATGTCGGAAATGCTGGACTAATAGAAGCGCATGCTGAACCTTGGCATAAGTTTAACTTTTCCATAAGCTTAACGCTTCCACCGTTAGGAGCGCTATTTTTAAAATTAGCTTAATTTTATATAGATTTTATATTGATGTTATAAAATATTCCCAATGGGAAATCTTGGTTTTCTTCATTTTGAGGGTTTAGGAGCGGTTATATTGGTTATTATAGTAATAGCTGTGGCTGTAGCTCTTTATTTATCTTATAAGCTTGATAAGGGTGAAGAAGAGGAGATAGACTAACTAAGTAGAGCGTCTACAAACGTTTCTGGATCAAAAGGATCCAAATCTTCCATTCTTTCGCCATCTGCTGTCATATATATTGGTAATGCTAAATCCTTACATATAGAGATAACGCTTCCACCTTTGGATGTACCGTCTAATTTCGTTATCACCAAACCGTTTATATCAACAGCTTCTTTGAATATCTTTGCTTGAGATATAGAGTTTTGGCCTATAGTAGAATCTATAACTAGCAAAGCTTTCTGAGGAGCTTTCTCATAAGCTTTTTGAATAGACTTTTTAATTTTTCTAAGCTCATTTATAAGTGGTTCTTTCGTATGTAGCCTTCCTGCCGTATCTATAATTACCACATCATAACCTTCTTCCAAACCTTTTTTAGTAGCTTCAAAGGCCACCGATGCAGGATCAGCGCCTTCTTGTTTTTTAACTATATCCACTTGAGCCCTCTGGGCCCATATTTCTAATTGCTCTATTGCAGCTGCTCTAAAGGTATCCGCTGCTCCAAGAAGCACTTTCTTATTTTGAGCCTTGTATATGCTGGCCAGTTTTCCGATCGTAGTGGTTTTACCAGACCCATTAACCCCTAAAAACAATATAACAAACGGTTTTTCTTTTTCATTTAAAAGCTCAAAAAATAAATCTTTGCTACCACAATTTTTTATAATGCTTAAAAGCTCTTCTTTCAAAAGTGGTTTAAGCTGTTCTGCTGTCTGTAAATTGCGTTTTATAGCTTCTTTTTTAAGGTTTTCTACAATATTTAACACAAGCTTAACGTTTATATCCGCTCTTATTAACTTCTCCTCTAATTCCTCAAAAAGCTCTTCATCTATTTTTCTATTTATAAAAATAGTATTTAATAAAATGGTATCTTTTGTCTTTTTGAGGGTTTTGCTTATTTTTTCAAAGAGACTTTCTTTTGGTATATCTACTATTCCTAATATCTTTTTGAGGTCAAACAAAAGCTCTTCCACTTCTTTTTTCTTATCGTAAGGAACTATCTGATAAGCTCTATTGATAAATTCTAAAGCCTTCTGGTAATCTCCTATGTGCTTATATAAAAGCCCAATTTTATAAAGGCTGTTAAAATCTCCTATCTTTAAATATTCCTCTATAGCTTTTGTGATATATCCAGATTCTTCGTATACCAAAGCCCTTTCTGGAGCTGTACCCACATCTTTATACTTTTCTATAAGCGTATAGGCTTTGTAATATTCGTTATTTTTTAAGTATAAATCAAATAGTATTTTTCTTAGTTCTTCGTTGTCTTTAAAGTTTTCTAATATAGATTCTGCTTTAGAGGTTTTACCGCTTTTTATAAGCTCTAGTATAGCTTCTTTAGACCCTTCCTCTGCCTTTTTCTCAGTATCCGACTTTTTCCAGAAAAACATATCTATATTCTATATGAAAGTAAAAGCTTTATCAACTAATTTGCTTTTACATTTATGCAGTTTTTACATACTCCGTAGAGAAAAACCTCTACACTGGTAGTTCTGACTATATTATCATTTTTAACACTGCTTAAATCTATAGACACAGGTTCCATATCGTAGATGCTACTGCAATGCTCACATATAAAATGTGAGTGGGGTTCTAAGTTTGGATCAAAGTACGTTTTATCTTCTAAGTAAATAGTTTTTGCTAATCCTATATCTACTAACGTATTAAGCGTATTGTATACTGTAGATAAAGAAATGTAAGGAAATCTTTCCTTTACCATACCATAAAGAGCCTCGGCACTAGGATGCTCCTTTGAATTTAAAAATAAATCCAAAACATACTCTCTCTGTGGAGTTATTTTATATCCTAATTCTCTAAGCTTACCAATTGCAAACGCTTTCTTCATAAGAAAAAATATAAATTTAAAATTATTATTAAAAATGATTTAAAACATCCTATCAGTACAGTATAGTTTGATGTATTATAGTTTTAGCGGCATGTGTTTATAATATTAAACTAACCTCTACGTGATGCGGTATAATAAAAAAACTAAACTTAAAAGGAGGTGCCATATGCAACTATTTTTAAACCAGCCGTTCACACCACAAGGAAATGTGGTAAGCCAAAAAGCAGTGAGCAACCAGCCTAACAAGTCTGCCACGTCCCATGTCTACACAGTTCAAGGCAAGACTTTCCAGTACAAGGTGTATACCGATGCTAACAACAATATCACCAAAGTAATAGCTATCTCCTCAAGAGAGTTAGCCCCAGTATCTTACTTTATCCAAAACCCACAAAACTGCCAAAAACAGCTTATCACAAGAATACCTCTAAGGATGGCATCCTATGAGTACACCTGTCCCACTGGCACATACAAGTATACTACCTTTGGAACCATAGGTTTTCTAACAACAACAGCGGAGGTGGTAGAGCGATGAAATCGTGTTTCAACTCTAAGGAACAGGCAACGGCACTCAAGAGCTCTGAGAAATGCTTGGAGCACACTAAGATGAGAAAGATAAACGCTAAACAACTTTTGGCAGTAGGCGTTATAGGTTTGGCCCTTGCTTCCTGTGGTGGAGGCGGAGGAGGTGGCGGTTCACAACCAGCTAATCCAATGTCTATGAATATTTACGCTGGTAAAGATTATTACAACGAGCCTATCATCACAGTTTATATAGATGGGCAGCCTGTAACTCTATTGGCTGACACAGGAGCTTCTGGTCTGATAGTTAATAGTTCTGCCGTAAATATTCCAAGCCCCGATCTATATAGCAGCTATTCATTCTCACAAACTTTTGGCGACGGTTCTTCCGACACTGGAATAATGGCAAGTGCTACAGTGTGTCTTAATCCAAGCATAACCAACACTTGTGTTGTAATGCCAATAGGTGTTATTACATCGGGTGACGCTTTCCCCACCACTGGAGAAAGGCAAGGAGATTTTGGATTGGACTCTTCGCTTAATATTATAGATATCGGATATAATTATTCTTCTGGTTCTAGTATTACAGGTTTTTCTTACCCTACTTATCTTGAAATGCAGTACGGCATAAACTCTTACACTTTAAGTTTTTATCCTCTATCAAATGGCTATTATGCTTATGTACCAAGCACTACACCAATAGGGCAGATAAGTTTTGGTGTTTACAGCGGTACAAGCAACCCCGTTATATCTTACACATATAATCATTCAGTAGGCTTACCTTCTACCACAGCTATATTCCCTTCTTATAACTCATCAAACCCTTCTTTTACAGTAGGCGCTTCGGTCTTTGATACAGGTTCTAACTTAAACTTTTTAACCACAGAGGCCTTTACCACAGAGATACCAAATTTTTCATTATCCGATGAAAACAACTGTTCTGCACCTAATTTAATAGATGGCGGCTACAATATAAGCTACCAAATACCTTACCAAAATGCTACAAACCTTTACAGTACAACTTTTACAACAGAGCCTTCTTCTTCAAATCTTTGTCATTTTAACCCTCCTTGGAATCTGATGACAGGTTTGACGTTAGATAAGGGATATTATCAAACTGTAGGTTATGAAATTTTTGGACTACCTGAGAATGCTAAGGCATACATACGTTTGGATACTAAACAGCCAGGGGATAGTGGAAGATATAGGGGTTGATTGGTAATTAGAGGAGAGCCTGCTTTATGCAGGCTTGTTATATTAACTCACACATTTTATTGTTTTGGTGTTGACATAAAAATGCGCTCACGATACATTTACCCCATACAAAAATAGCCATTTTCATTTATAATATTAAGATTGCTAGTCTCCGTAGCTCAGTAGGATAGAGCGCGAGATTCCTAATCTCGAGGCCGGCGGTTCGACTCCGCCCGGAGACGTATAAAAAACTACCGTTGACAGAATATCTATTCTTCTCATTACTTCAAATATTAAAAGCCAAAAATAACATCTTTTTTAAATTTACCTTGCAAATTTCACTTGATTTCACGAGAATATATGTTAAAATAAAATATAATTTAAAGCTAAAGGAGGATAGGAAATGGTAAAGAAAGTGCTTCTTAGTCTTTGTGTTTTCTCATCTATTGGTCTTG